>Ga0115000_10001817_pt1 | contig 18724 bp, 25 predicted proteins | sample ArcticOcean_MG_C_6_FD_89690 | JGI IMG/M metagenome (GOLD analysis project Ga0115000, IMG submission 89690) | Marine microbial communities from western Arctic Ocean - ArcticOcean_MG_CB8_128 | ecosystem: Environmental > Aquatic > Marine > Oceanic | place: Arctic Ocean: Canada Basin | collected... | reverse complement strand
CAAAGGGTCTTGTTTACATGTTTGTGCTTCTAATATTTTCTTATTAAAAGCATATACACGATTTTTATGTCTTCTGATGTTGATTAATTTTGAATCGTCCATTAATATAAAGGCTTTTTAAAAAATCGGTACCTTAAAGTTTAAAATAGTGTAATAGTAAACACTATAGGTATGGTTCGTGTACAAAATTTTAGATGTGCCTGGTGTGGTATCAGGGGACACACTGAGGAAATATGCAAACAAAAAAGAACTAGAAAACTACCTACAGTTAATAGACTACGCAATGCAATTTGCAACAATATTCTAAAAAAATACGTTTTACACAAGTATATAAGAATAAAATTTTACGAATGGAGAAAACTTGCTTGTAAAACAGTTAGACCACGGCGTCCAGAACCCGTAAAGTCAAAGTGGTTAATGGCATGTAATACTGTTCCAGTTAATCCAATTGTAAAAAAATATTTTTGGCAGTGGCAAATCAATATTTACAACATGAGCCTGCTAAAGTGTCGGGGTATGCGATGGGCTGATATAGATTAGAGTTTCATAAGGGTTTTAGCAAGGTTTACGCGCTGTTTGGTAATCTTACGAAACTTTTTTGGGTTGTTGTTTACATGTCTGACAAATTGCTTTACAGACATGCCATGACGTTTGGCTTGAGCCGTAAGCGTACCGGGTCCTCTGGGCTTTCCTTTAGTTCCGTTTTTTTTAGTGAAATTGAATAGTGTCATTCTTATTTAAAAGAAAGATTATTTTAAATAAGAAATGGTTGCTTATGACCCACCTATTGGGGCATTTTATTCACAATTGAAGGTCCCAACTCACATGAGTCCAGGGTTGATGATTGGACAAAATGGACAAAACTTTAAAAAGATTACTACAAGTAGTAGTACTGACTATATTTGGTTTAATGGCGACAAGAATGTAATCGAAATTTGGAGCTGGACTGAAGAAAACATTAAACACGCAAAAAGGCTACTGCACACTCTCATGTACAAATGTCCTAATCCCAGCTATGAACTAGAAATCACAGAGAATACAATTAAAGGACCTTATCACGAAGTATTCAAACACTATAAGACGTGTATGAATAATTTGAGTATTGATAAATTTGAAAAATGTGAAGATTATCTTATTAAACTTACTGTTTGTTAAGACCAGTCAATGAAATAGACTGGGTCTCATTTACCTGCAAACCATCATTAATACAATTCATTGCAGTTTCTGTTTTTACTTCATCACCATTGAAAAAGGTATTAAGACCCGCTTCAACTGCTGATTTAGTAAATGCTGATTTCTTTTTGCTTGTCCTGAGAGAAACCTTTCCTTTTTTGAGATTTACATTGTCAATTTCCTTTGTTGACATGTAAGTCTTGATATATTCTTTCAATTCCTTTTCTTTTCCATTTAGAATTTTCATATCCGCCCTGGCGTCCGTCAGCTGCTTTTTTAGCTCGACCCATTCAGTCATAGCCATCCTGAAATCATCGGTGACAGTTTGTGCTTCGTCCATGGTTTTACTAAAAATGGTCTAAAATCTTTAAGTGCATATCTTACGCTGCATAAGGTCGGGGACAATAGTAGAGTTGTTCCACTCGTAGATCTCCTTGGGGTTAGGGGGGTCGGCGCGAATCTGCTGGTTAGCATTACGGAGAGTGCCACCGATGGTCTCGGGGAAACCAATCTGGTTGCGGGGGTCTAGGAAGTTTTGACCCTTGAGAATCCTCTCGGGTGAAAACTCGCTGTAATCCTCCTGACCCTTTACCTCCTGAGGTAAAAGAGAAGAGGCTAGACCAGTGCCGGCATTCATCGCACAGCCAATATCATTAAGGTTAATCTGAGTGCCATCACCAGAGACGGGCGCATCCTGGCTCAGACTCACCATGCCATCACCGTCAACCAGTGCCGCGTTGCTCATGGTATAACCAGAGGTCTTGAACATATCTGTGCAGAGACAAATAACAACCACAACCACAAGGGCCACAAGAATTGTTTTCCTATCGAACTTCATTTAATATTAATGGGATAATTTTTTTTTGACTAAATACAATCATAATCAGACTCGCTGCCTGAATCATCCACAAACATATAGTCTGAAGGATAAGTGTTAATTTCTTTCCTGGTCTTTACCTGGACTAGTTTCCAAATTGGACCATAAGTTTTTTTCATAAACCACACGCCTGAAAACTCGACGATTACATCACACTCTGATTCAATTTCAATATCCTCTTGAGCCAATGCGTCCCTTTTGTGATTAAAAATGTTGAGCAGACACACCCCCTTTTGTTGAACCTTGTTCACATTAAGCGTATCCTCGCTTAGACCAGTGTATGCAGATTTGAGTGTCGCCTGACCCAACTTTTTACCAAACCATAGCTCGCTGCTGTTTTCCGCCTCTTTTACAACAAGTGAATCAATCTCTTTAATCTTTGCCTGACCTAGATCAGACAGACCAAGAGTACAGTCAAGAGACTCTGAAAGCTTTGTCTTTAGAACGGTCTTGTTGAGCTGAAGTAGAACTCGAGAATTATCATCGTTTGAAACCTTTAGAAAATAGCGTCCGTCTGGGGTTTTCTTGGGGCTGGTAAACTTCATGTTTACTTTTTATACGCTTTATTCTTTAAACCGACAAATGGTATCCTGGCTGCTTTATTGATTAGATTTTTAGGAACCCATGAATTACGGTTTGGATTTAATCCATACAATGGCTGGACGTTTTTCTTCAATTTCATCTTTGATGCCGTGTTTTTGGTTGGTCTGTAAGTGGCTTCGTTTTTGATATAGGCATTAGAGTCATTCTTGACCCATTTCCTAGTCTTTGTGTTGAATCTATAGTTTCCGTTGGTCGCGGCAAACTTGTTGATTGTTAGATTCTTGGGACCCGTTAAACCATATGATAATCTAATAGCCTTGGTGGTTATAGGTTCAGTTGTATACTTGGTATACTTGTTTGGGTTTATGCGTAATCCTGCACTGATAATACATTTGGGACAATAAGGACGTTTAATCAGTTTAATCTTTGTTGGTTTTATTTTTGCAATGCTCTTTTTGAAAATTGAAAAAGTAGTATCTGTTGGTTTTATGTTTTTCAACTTTAGAACCTTTTTAGCAAATACATACATTCTCTTTTTATCCTTTTCTTTTTTATCAGGTCTTAGTCCAAGGGTCTGCATAGTGTATAAATCCTCAATCAAAAATTGTTCACTCGCATATAGAAGATTATTATCATAAACCCATTTGCCATTCTTTGTATAGTCCTGAATCCACTTGCCCTCTACCCTGGAGTATGCTACCTCATAACCGATTTCCTTTGGTCTCATAAATGCAATGTCCAATATTCCACCCAGATTTGTAGTTGCAAATTTTTGGGTTTTTGTCGAAAAATATCTTACCTTCATATCGATGGCAAATAATTCAACATCTATCAAAACATCATCCGGAACAACCTTTGAATTATTACCCTGCTTGCGCTTGTGGAGTAATGTATATCGCCTGGTAATATTTGGAATATCACCAGTTGGTAATTTTAGACCCAATATTTTAGCAATCTTGTTGGATTTTACTAATAACCTCAAACGTTTATCAATAATAGTATTCAAATGTGGCATAATTTGCCCCAGTTTATCCCATAATATCAACTTTGTAGCCTGCAGGTATCCGAAATAACGCGGATCACTTACCTTTAATCTTTCACTTTTACCTATTCTAAAAACGGGAGTAAACTTTGTATCTATATCACTTGTTACAATTTTGTCCTTCTTTTCAAAAAATGTATTAAACGCTTCTCCTCCAGTGATTATCATGTCCCCAAATGGTTTCATGTATTCGGTCAATGATGATATGGTTAATAATATTATATCACGAATAGAATCCGTAATCAGTGTAAATATTACCAATTCAATGTCCTTGGGATCCCCTACTTTGATTAATCTTGATCTAAACCGCTTTACGTCGTCATTCAGATAATATTTATATAATAGTTTATCATTATTACATAATGATTTTCTGATAAACTTGTCGATTGTTCCAGTAGAATAATATTGGGTGTCCATTAATATCTCTATATATTTTAAATGTCAGTACTCGGAGATGTAGACGACTCACTATGTCAGATATCATGTAATCCAGCATATGAAAAAAAACCATGTAAATGTTATGCCCAACCGGACGAAATACCAGACGCAAATGGGGTTGTTAAAAATCAATTCTGTGGCTACGAAGAAGATGGGTTTTTGATACCATGCGACGCAAACTGCTGTCCAAAGAAATGCCCAGGTCAATGCTATGGGATAAAACCACGGAAACCAGAAGGGACAATACCAAAGGACACAAAATATCCAGATTCAATTATAGACAAAAATCGTGATAGTAAACGTAATCGTATACGTGAAAGTTCCATGTCGATAGTAATGTTTTTGATTATACTCGTCATATCCCTAGGTATAATAAGCACTGTTTCGTTATTCACTTAAAGACACAACCCATTTAGTTATAAAATGGCGGATACTCTTGATACAATTCAAACAGACCTAACTTCCCTTCGTGCGGAAGTTAAGGCGCTTACAAAGCTAGTTCGTAAAGTCCGGTCAGTCCAGGACGACCCCACTGGAGAAAAGGCGGCCAAGAGGACAGTTAACAATGGGTTTAACCGACCACTTGATATTACACCCACCCTGCAAAAGTTCCTCGGTATGGCTGATGGTGAGCAAATCTCCCGCAGTGATGTGACCCGTCGCATTAACAAGTATATTACAGAGAACAACCTCAAGCACCCCGATAACAAGCGAGTCATCATCCTCGATGATCAGCTTACAGAACTTCTTGATCCCCCCGCTGGCATGCAGGTAACCTTTCTAAACATTCAGAAATATATCAGTCCTCATTACGTTAAAAAGGAGGTCCCACCACCCACCGAGGAGGCGGCGGTGGAGGTAGATGACGCGAAGAAGACCGTCAAACGTCCCGTTGTAAAGAAGAAGAAGGAGACTTAAAAATTAAAATAGATTATAATATAAAATGACAAAGTTGATAGACCCACCTGAACTTAATATTGACGAAATGAACAATCTCGTCGGTATTAAGATCAATGATGTAAATATATATAGACAGGCATTTACGCATAAATCCGCACTAAGAAAATATAATTTAAAAAAGACATTTGAAACACTCGAATTTGTAGGAGATGCGGTTCTTAACTTCATAGTTACACGTTTTTTGTTTGAAAAGTATTCTGACCAGCAGGAAGGATTTCTTACAAAATCGAGAATTAAACTGGTAAGGGGTAAAACTCTAGCTATTATTGGCGAAAAAATGGGTCTGGATAAATGGATATTGATGGATGACAAGGGGATGAGTTGCGGGTGGCAGAAGAATCCCAAAGTTCTCGAGGACGTCTTGGAGGCTATCATAGGTGCAATTTATAATGATCTGGGATTGGTACATACAAGAAACTTTGTATTGAACATGTATAATAATCCTAATTATATTGATTTGAATTTATTGCTATCGATAGATGATAATTTCAAAGATAAACTTATTAAAATGTGTAAACAATGGAAAATGACACCAGTCTACAATACACTAGGTCAAGACAAGGATAAAAACTTTATAGTTCAGGTATTGATAAATAATATTCTATACGGAACCGGGATGGGTACAACAAAAAGACAAGCAGAACAAAACTCTTCCATGTTTGCAATTAAATACTTAGAGACTCAACCCGTGTATAATCAAACTAATTATTACACACATGCACCCTACTATCCGCAAACTGTTGGACAGGGAGTATGCGGACCAACGTTCTGATGAATGGCTAAAACTGCGGGAAGGGCTACTAACAGCCAGTGATGCAGGAACAGCCATCGGAGTCAACCCCTATGAAAAACCAGATAATCTAATTTTAAAAAAATGCGGACTTATCAAGTTTAATGGAAATATAGCAACTGCACATGGCAATAAATATGAAGATGAAGCACGTGATATTTATTGCGAAAGATATAATGAAGTGGCACATGAAATTGGACTTTACCCACATCCCAAATATGATTGGTTAGGTGGGAGTCCAGATGGTATTACAGAATCTGGAAAACTTATCGAAATCAAATGTCCTATGGGAAGACAAATTACAGACGAAATACCTATTTACTATATTGCCCAAGTTCAACTATTGATGGATATTCTTGATCTTGAAGAATGTGATTTTATCGAATATAAACCAAGTGAAATTACATGGCCCGACGAACCCGTGTTTCAAATGATAAAAATACCCAGAGATCGAGAATGGTTTGCAACAAATTTACCAATCATGGATGCAATTTGGAAACGTGTATTGTGGCACAGAGAACATGGTTGTGATGGACTCAAGATGCCAAGAATACCCGTACCTAGGGTCGTTAAAAGAGGACCATGTAGTATAATGGACGCAGAAGAAGATGTTGAAATCAGACAAGAATGTAAAATTCAATATACAAGTGATGATGACTAGAACATTTTGTATCCGATGGAATCATTTAATATATATAACATATATTAAATGATGCAAGTCAAATTAATTAAAAGTCCTAAAAAGGATAAAAAATTTAGAGTATATATTGAAGACATAGCCATAGTGGATTTTGGTGGAGCAGGATATTCAGATTATACAATTCATAAAGATCTTAGTCGCAAAAAAAGATATTTGGCTAGACATAAAAAAAACGAAGTGTGGTCCAAAAGTGGGATAACTACCGCCGGGTTTTGGTCAAGATGGCTCCTATGGAGTGAACCAAGCCTAGAAAAGGCTAAAAAATTAATATCAAAAAAGTTTGATGTCGTTTTCCATGTTTGATGCGTACAAGAGTGATATTTAAAATGATACATTAATACAAAGATGGCTATCGATAAAACCAAAAAAGACAAACTCACTGATTCTGAAAAGAAGAAGATTAAGCAGGAGAACAAGGCCAAGGCTAACCCCGGTAAAGCAGCGGCTAAAAAAGAAAAGAATGACGCATGCCGAGAGAAGCGAAAGGAGGAGGGGTCTTCCAAATCATTTTCTTAAGAAGTATCTCCCGCTATAGACGATAAATATAGATCAACTTCCCCCGCAAACTTTGGGCAAGCCTCTGTAACCTTTTTTGTAACCATCTCTTGTACATTCAAAATATGTTCTTCAAATTGCTTAAGACTCGTTGCAGAGGCAGTTTGAATTTCATTTTCCGACGCAAGGTCTTTAAGAGCCCATAGGTATCCTACGGCATAGTTTGCATGCATATTAGCCATTAAAGGAGACTTGTCCTGTTGAGCCGTGGTTGCCCATTTTGCAGATTTTTTTAACAAATTGTTTATAACGGTAGAGTTTACACCGGTTGAACGTTTAAACAAAAAATATACAATTACAATTGCTATTATGATATATAATGCTATCATGTTAATACTTACCTATATTTTTTTAGGCTCCCACCCATCACGTGGTAGTCTGGGTAAGTTTTCTCATACTTTACTATGTTTTTTACAACATTAAATAGATCAATTGCATCATCTACCGAGTTGTGTTTTTGAATATAATTAGGATCATTATATGCAAACTTTGCAAGTGTATCCAACTTTGTGTTTGAGTATCCACACTTTGTGGTCGATACAATATCATTGGCATCAAACCATGCTTTACATTCTGCATGGAATGTTGGTGTATACGTTTTTACCCAATAATTTGTATCCACCATTGTAATTTTATTCCACTTGCTATTGTAGCAAAACTTATCACCCCTATAACGGTAGCCTGTGTCCGCCCTAAAAAACCTATAATCCTTATTCCCATGGTTCTTGATGGATAATTGAGTATTCTTTAGAAATCCAATATCATTATCAAGACTGTGGTGGTACAACTTGCCACCACACTCGTTAACAATGAAATCAATCATCAAGTTCATTCCGGTACAAAAAGATGTATGCTTTTCAGTCCACTTGTTATCATCATTACGCTTGGTGGATTCTTCATATCTCGTCTTTACCTTGATATCACTGGAATGAGTATTGTTACCATTCATAAACTGATTGAGAATATCAGTAAAATAAACAGTGAACCCCTTTTTGATTCTCATTTTTCCAGTATTTTTACATGTCTCGATACATAGTCCAGTCCATGAAAACACCTTGCTTTCTATCTGTTCTGTATCTCCGATGCACATAGTGGGCTCATAGTCATAGACCTTTCTTGTAACAATTGAAGGCTTGTATTTTAAAACACCAGACCGGGTTGAATGGACCTTCTTTTCATAACCCGAAAGACTTTTTAATGCCCTAAGTTCATTCATTGTTAATTACTTATAAAATCAAATCTTTAGTTAATATAAGATGCATGTGCACACCGTTCCTGTCACCAATCATAGTGAACAAAAGGCAATTATCATAACAACAACAAATCGTCCGTGTGAAGTATATAGACTGGTGTTTGAAAATGATAAGTTGATTATAGGAAGTGGTGAATATGCAATCGTAGAACCTAATTCAAGAATAAATGTAGAAACAGGTTCGCATTTTTTCTACGCCACTGTGTATATAGAGTTTTGTGGTATTTGGTACAACATGTTTAGAAATAATAAATGTTCTGTTTCACGAAAAATTGAAATACTTCCAAAATTGTTTAATAAAATAGTTGTTTAAAAACTAGCATTGTTTACTAGTAAATGAAGGAGACGGTAACCAAACTCTCACATATAGATCATATTCTTAAAAGACCTGATTCATATGTGGGACCTACTAACAGCGTTGTTGAAACTCTGTGGCTATTGGGCAATGGGAGCTTTGATCAACATCTTGCTTCATATTCTCCTGCTCTTTTGAAGATTTTTGACGAAATCTTGGTCAATGCGATCGATAGAAACTCACTTTACCCGGACAAGGTCAAATTTATCAATGTGGATATCAACCAAGAAAAGGGTATCATTTCAATTGAGAATAATGGACCCCTCGGGGGGATTTCTGTTGAAAAACATGAAACTGAAAACATTTGGAATCCCGAACTTACATTCGGTCATCTTCTCACTAGTACCAACTATAACGATAATGATGAAAGGGTTGTAGGTGGAAGGAATGGGTATGGATCCAAACTTGCAAATATATATTCGCAAGTTTTCCAAGTTGACATTTGGGATGAAAAGAATAATAAAAAATATTCACAAAAATGGGGAGGAAATATGAAGACGGTATTTCCCCCCAAGGTATCGGACATCAAAGTCAAAGAGTCCAAGGTCAAAATTACATTTATACCCGATTGGAAACTCTTTGGCATGCATGAGATGACAACTGATGTATTCAAGGTCTTTGAGAAACGGGTATACGACGCAGCCGCTTGCACCAACACAAAGTGTAAAGTGTCTTTTCAGAAAAAAACAATCAAAATCAAAAACTTTGAGGAATATTCAAAGATGTATCTCGATGAAGATGCAAAAGTTTACTCGTGTGAAACAGATCGATGGTCGGTTTGTGTCACGCCATCGACAGATGGAACTGGGTTAAAACAGGTGTCGTTTGTCAATGGGATATCTACAACCAAGGGTGGTACTCATGTAGACTATATCGCAAACATGATTGCAACGGGTGTGATCGACGAATTGGCTAAAAAAATCAAACTCAAACCTCAACAAGTGAAAAATACCTTTTTCGTTTTCGTAAAGGCGACGCTAGTCAACCCGACGTTCGGCAGTCAAATCAAGTCAGAGTGCACTTCCAAGGCACAAATGTTTGGAAGCCGCTTCACCCCACCCAAGACGTTTATCAAGAATATACTCAAGACTGGTATTCAAGATGAGGTAATGTCTCTGTCAAAGTTTAGGGAGCAAAAGGAACTCAAAAAGTCCGACGGTGCCAGGAAATCAAAGATTACGGGTATTCCCAAATTGGATGACGCCAACTTTGCGGGGACGGCAAAGTCGGGCAAATGTACACTGATCGTCACAGAGGGTGATTCAGCAAAGACTTTGGCGGTGGCGGGACTTTCGGTCGTCGGGAGGGATATGTTTGGCGTTTTTCCTCTTCGGGGTAAATGCAAAAACGTTAGGGATGTAAGTGTAAAGCAACTTATGGCAAATCAAGAGTTTAATGACCTCAAAAAGATTTTGGGACTCAAACAAGATACAGTCTACAAAACACTCGGTGAATTGAGGTATGGGCGGTTGATGATCATGACCGACGCAGATCACGACGGTAGTCATATCAAGGGACTCATTCTGAATATGATTCATTACTTTTGGCCGAGTTTGATTGATCTTGGGTTTGTTGTAAGCATGATTACACCCATTATCAAGGCAATCAAGGGAAAAGAGTCTAAATCGTTTTTTACCAATTCGTCTTTTAGGTCATGGTACGGTGATGGGAGGGGAAAGACTTCTTGGAAGATCAAGTATTACAAGGGTCTCGGTACTTCAACGTCAGCCGAGGCGAGGGAGTATTTCAAAAACATTTCAAAATTGACCGTCGGGTTCAAACCAGACAACAAAGCTACAAAGTCTATCGTGTTGGCGTTTGACAAGACAAAAGCCGATGATCGCAAAGTCTGGTTGCTTGAAAACTCTGAAAAGAACCCATCGGACCTTGAACTCGACTATGGAAATATCTCGACTATTGGGGTCTCTGATTTTATCCACAAAGACTTGGTTAATTTCAGTCTTGCAAACTTGAAGAGGTCTATTGCATGTGTGGCAGATGGACTCAAACCTTCGCAGCGAAAGGTCATGCACGCATGTTTTACCAGGAATCTCAAGGATGAGATGAAAGTCGCACAGCTTGCAGCCTATGTATCGGAAAAGACATCCTACCACCACGGTGAAGTGTCTTTGGCAGACACGATTGTAAAACTAGCCCACACCTATACGGGGTCAAACAATGTAAACCTTTTGGAACCATGTGGACAGTTTGGTACGAGGCTGATGGGAGGAAAGGATGCCAGTCAGACCAGGTATATCTTTACAAAGTTGACAGGAGATGCCCGACGCATGTTTAATCCTCTGGACGACCCTGTGCTAGATTATCTCGAGGACGACGGTAAACTAATTGAACCAAAACACTTTGTACCTGTTATTCCTATGGTGTTGGTTAATGGGACAGAGGGTATTGGGACGGGGTTCAGTTGCTATGTGCCGCCGTACAACCCAGTTGATATCGTACAAAACATTCGCAATGTTTTGGACAAGACGCCCATCAAGCCCATGAAGCCGTGGTTTCGTGGATTCAAAAACAATTCCAAGATTTATGCAATTGACGAAGAGGGAACATCTTGGATGACCGAAGGGACCATGAAGAATAATGTAATTACGGAACTCCCACCAGGGAGATGGACCCAGGATTACAAAGAGCATCTGGACGAGATGGTCGAAAAGAAGATCATATCGGGCTACAAGAACAACAGCACGACAGATGACGTATACTTTGAGGTGTATGACTATATGGGGGACAACGACATCAAAGATTTCAAGCTTCAAAAGACCATTCGCACGTCAAATATGCACTTGTTTCATCCGGAAAAGGGTATCATCAAATATAACAAACCCGAGAATATTTTGATCGACTTTATCGAGATCCGACTACAGTTTTACAAGAAACGCCACAAGTATATGGTGAATGCCTTGAAAAAGGAGATGATTTACTTGGAAAACAAGGCCAAGTTTATCAAGTTGGTCATCAATGAAAAGATTGTAATTTTCAGAAAAACTCGTCAAAATCTAGTGGACCAGATTGAAAAATATAAAATTGAAAAGATTGATGGCTATGATTATCTGCTAAACATCAAAACCTACCAATACACCAATGAAAGTGTAGACGAGTTGAATAAGAATCTTGCAAAGAAGAGCAATGATCTTAAACAATTGCAGAAAATGACAAGCATTGATCTGTGGCGTGGCGATCTATAATAAATATTTGATAAGTATAATGAGGTGTACAGCTGAACGCAACAATACAGGAGGTGGCGCAGTATTAGGTCTGTCCGCCATAGGTAAACAGGATACATATTTTCTTTCAGATAACCCAGAACATTCATTTTTTCACTATAAAAACAAAAGACACACCAAATTTATTAAAAAGTATAATTATCACACGGTTGAAAATCCAAAGTTTAATTACGAAGATGCAAAATTACAAACTAGATTCACCGAAGTTGGTGGGACGTCTAATGTAATTACAAAGGAAGTGGTCAATGTTGACATAAATGCACTGTGTTGGCCATTTGACCAAAGTGTGGATTTTTTAATCAATCCAAAAACATCTGGGGATTTGTGTAGTAATATGTATTTAAAGTTTCGGGTAAACGGTGAAAAAAATCCTAATCCATTCCACGATTTGCCAAATCAGGGAAATCAATACATTACACCAAATGCAGGACGTTCTATGATAAAGAGTGTTGAGATGCTTATAAATGGGGAATCAATTGAAAAACTTGATTCTGAATGGTACACTATGAGAGACGAATTGTATAATAATCAAGATGAAACAACATCCGCACAATCATTACTTAATGCGGGAACACCATTGGAAATGTTTAATAGATTGGCTATTGACCATGTAATAGGAACCAATTATTACATTCCACTTGATTTATTTTTTTGTAGAAAAAAGGAAGATACTGTAGATGAAATACGTCCCTATTTTCCACTATGTGCTTTATACAATCAACAAATTACGATAAGAGTAACCTTTCAACCTACAACATACTTTTGTGCCAATCCATACTTTCCCTACTTGCCCAACATAACTCTGGTGACAGAAGAATATATGGTAACTCCCGAAGAAAGGGAATATATCAAGAAACATCACTATAAAATCCCAATCAATGTTGTTGAACCACAACCCCAACACTCTATACCTGCCGGTACAGAAAACACAAAGATGGAACTTGTAGCCAATTACCCTTTAAAGGCAATTCATTGGATTATAAGACAAAAACCTTTCATCGATAATAATCATTTAGTGGGCGGTCCGTGGACATCATGGCTTAGGCGAAACAGTACTATGAGTGTACCAACACCTTATAATAGTATGCAATATTTACAAACACAATATGTAAATGAAAACAATTATCCAAATATGTACAATGCAACATTGTATATAAATGGGGTCGAATATAAAAACTATTTAGCAACTAATAACAATACTTCTATTTATCCATCATATTATTATAAATATATTCAAAATATCACACACGGTTTACCATCACCGTACAGAAACATTTATACTATATCATTTACTCAAGATATAGAAACTCAAATACCCGAAGGTGTTGTCGACTTTAGTCAAATCACACAAGGCAATGCAATATTGTCACTAACTGCTCTACAAAATAAAAATGTTCAAGCTAATGATCTAATTGTAAATATGTATTTCAATGGGTTCAAAACATTAGAAATCAAAGATGGATTCTCACAAATATTAAATACTCGATCATTTTAGATAAAGTTCCATCAAATGACTTGTAACCGTATACATGTTTGCAGATGAAGAAGGTCTACGATCTTCAATATATTTATAAGTCTTTGGGATTCGAACAGATGCACTTCGATTCGCAACGCCACATGTAAACTTTTCATATTCCGAGGTTTCATTTTTACCAGTTAGTCTATCTTTGTTATCATCACCATAAAGTTTCATAGTTTCTTCATGGCTCCTTTCAAGTTTAGAAATAAACGCATCCACAGTTGACGGATCAGATCTCATAGATTCTGTAGAAAAATTAACATGACACCCACTACCATTAATATTCTCTTTGCGGGTAAAGCGAGGTTTCGCCACAAAGGAAATACTGTAGCCATATTTTTCACCGACGCGGTGAAGAATATATTTAAGTAGCATGCTTTGATCACCCGCCTCGATACCAGAGGCAAGAAGTTGGATCTCCATTTGACCCGCAGCAACTTCTAGATTATAACCAGTTGCATTAATTCCGGCACAAATACATTTCTGATAAGCCTCTTCAAGAAATGGTCTACCAATAGCTCGATTATGCCCTACCCCGCAATAAAAGTTTGTATTGTCAGAACCATCCGGATCTTGGTTATAAATTGGACGATTTCCCCCGGCATGACAAACAAAAAACTCGTGTTCGATTCCAAAAAGACTTTTGGTATTGTCATTTGCAAACACTTTAATCGCATTTTGTCGTTCTTTTGAATCACACAGTACTAGACTCTGTGATGCAAATGGACTGTTTACAACCGAGACAGGTGTTAGAATGACATCAGAGTCTTTGGTAATTGCTTGACCTGTACTTGATCCATCATAATTCCACTCGGGTGATCTTTCATATTCTCTCTTTGATCTAACTTTACTACGAAATTGACCGTCAGAGTCTAGCCAAATGTACTCCATTTTAAGTAACCATATAAAGATATCTTTAATTTATATATTAAAATGAATGTAAGCGTACCTATTTCGGTCGGTGAACTTGTAGACAAGATTACTATTTTAGAGATAAAGTCTGAAAGGATAAAATGCCCGGATAAATTAAAGAATGTAAAGACAGAGTTGGATATTCTAGATATGTTGTGCAAGGATATTGACATTGCAGACAATATGCACAAGTGTCTGAAAGAAATTAATAGTACTATTTGGGATATTGAAGACAAGGTTAGATCCCATGAAAGAAGTAGTATTTTTGGTACAGACTTTATAACAACTGCTAGAATGGTATACAAGTTTAATGATGAGAGGGCTAGAATTAAATATGAAATTAATAAAATGTATGGTTCCAAGATTGTAGAAGAAAAAAGTTATACACAATATTAAACATAAAGTTATATATTATAGAAATATGGATAAGATTGCTAGACGAGAACGAATAATTTCAAGAATTGAAATGATTATTAAACGAAAAACAGAATGGGAAAAACATAAGAAAAAGACACTTGAACTTCTCAAACAATTGGGTAGAAAATAATTTTCTTTTTTCAAAAACTATTTTTATTTGAGGTATATATATGATTGATATATTACTTTTATTTTCAGATAAATGTCCATAAATCTTCATCAAAAACTATCTTGATATCTCGTTTTGTATATTCACGATATGCCAATTCCGTATGAAAAAAGTTTGTATTTTTAGTTCCAATTCTAAACATATTTACCAACCATGCATATGAACTATTCATGCAATGTATTTCCTTTGCTCCTTTGATTACTTTTAGATAATTGAAAATATTGGGACTTGTATCAATATCTGGTCGAACTATATGTAAATCTTTTCTACAATTTGTACATTCCTTTTCACCTTTTCCATCATGAACAAAAATATAATCCTTTGGTAATTTTAATTTTTCAACAATTGCGTTTTCTTGGTCGTCATTTCTTAAAACCTTAAACTTTGAATACATATAATATGGGTTTATACCTGCTTGAATATATACACCATAAGCCCAATTTGAAAATAATTTACCTTGACCCTCTACCATAAATTTCCAAAAGTCGTCCCCAACACTGTATGTAGCAAGTGCAAGTGGTTTGTGTCCACTTTCTTTTACCTTGGTCCATATTTCTTGTGGATCGGTGCCAGTAAATATAAAATCAATTTTATTTGTATCACGATACATGAATCTAATAGATTCTTCATGTATTTTTTGTGCTACTAGTACAACCTTTTCCTTTTCAAGAAAATGTCGTACCATTCCATTCACCATTAATTGATCTCCAATACCTAGATGATGAATTATACACACCATTTTAATAATAATATTACACTATCTTAAATATGTTGACACTCGCACAAAAGAATGCGATTAAAGAATATCAAAAAGGTAATTATGGGATAATAGGTCAATATTTAAGATCAGGGCGACATCAACAACGACTTCATGCTAAAACGAATAATATAATACGAACCATTAACTCTGTAATCAATCAATCACCTCGGGGATCGAAGAATATGATTGTATATAGAGGATATACTCCTGGACTGATCGAAAACGGTAAAAACTTGTTAAATAGATCATTTTTATCAACATCTACTCGTATGAATGTTGCAAAAAAGTTTGGTTCGGATATTGTAAAAATAACCGTCCCAAAAAACTTGAAAAGGCATGTTATGAAGGCAAATGGGGAATCAGAGATATTAATTGAACGGGGTACGCGCCTAATAAATGTAAAAGAGATCAGTAAAAACAAATATAGTGCCCGATTAACAAGCAACAAAACCCCATTTAGACTTTCACCAGACACACCACTTGGAAATTTCAAAAAGCTTGTGTTAAATTCCAATAACGAAAGTAGTAATTTCAATAATAATAATTGATAATTACAAGTGATGGATAAAATAAAAAAACCTGTAAAAAGAAATTGGCATAAACAAGAAGAATATATATTGAAAAATTGGGGAGAGGCTTCGGGGTGTTATCGTTATATGCACTACAGAGCATATGAACAGTATCAGAAATCTAGCATGCATTATACATTACCTATTATCATAATCAGTACAATTACCGGAACAGCTAATTTTGCTCAAGAGACATTTCCGGCCAACATTAGACCTTATGTTCCAGCGGCGATTGGTGGTATGAACTTGTTTTCAGCAATTTTAACCACGGTTTTACAATTTTTAAAGATTAACGAATTGACAGAAAGTCATAGACAATCATCAATAAGTTATGGAAAATTGTCAAGACATATTAGATTAGAATTGAATCTGCCTATATATGAACGTTCTTTAGATGGTATAGATATGGTAAATCAATGTAAATCAGAGTATGATAGGTTAATAGAACAATCTCCCCCGATTCCCAAGAGCGTTGTAAAGATATTTTCCAGAAAGTTTCCTGATAAAAAACCATCAGAAAAGTTTATAAAAGTGTATAGACCATACGAAATTACTGGTGTAACTGAAATTAAACCATATGAAACTGACAAGGAAATAGAGGTCGCTTCAAAGGTAGTGTATAATATGCGCCAAAGAGTTATAGAGTCAAATAGATCCGATAAAAGTGAAGCTTCATCGCAAAAGGTCCTAAGAGAACTTGTTGCGTTAAAACAGAAAAAGTTGGTTTCTGAAAAAGACGAGTTTTTCGATGTAGAAAATAGTTTGTGTTTGGAACGTGATCCTACTGAAATTGTAATTCATGTAGAAGATGACGATAATAAAGATTGAATATTACACATCTTGTAAGTTAAAAATATTAATAATATAATTAATAATAAATTAATTATCGCTATACATATTATATAGGGATATACCTTTTTCTTCAAAGGTGATATTAATTTATTTTGAATCGAATCATTCTCTAATACTAGATCAACTGCTTGTCCCGTTAGATCATCCATGGATAAGTATATTAATATAAGCAATGTAAAAAAAAATAATCAAATAATCGGACACAAAAATACAATAGATACTATACAAAATACAATAGATACAAGTGGTATTATATGTGTTTATGGTGGGGCTGGTTATGGTAAAACATTTATAGCAAATGAAATGCTAAATGTAATTAATTACGTTTCACTAAACAGTAATGATAAAATTAAACCAGTTGATATTATTGAAAGATTATTTGAAACCAATACACATGTTCTTGTAGATGATATTGATAACGAACCAATTATTTTTAAAGAAATATCTGAAAGATTAAAGAAATATGGGAAAATATCAAATGGTTGTCTAATAACAACATGTAAAGACATGCCAAAGATTGAATATGGGGATTATCTAGAACTATGCACATTACCGATGCAAGATATGATTAAAATTGGTAAATTACATTATTCCAAAAAAGATCCCTACGAAATAGAACAATGTGTGAAAGAATGTAATGGAAATTTACATAATTTTATATTTTCACTAGGGTTTTCTCATCAAAAGGATATATTTAAACAACCGAAAGACATGATCTATGATCTTTTATGTCATGATTCCATACAAAAGGATAATGCAATTTCTTATATGGGAAAATCAATTCAAGAACATGGCTATTGTACTTGTCTTGTACACGGAAATGTTTTATCAAATACAAATGTCGATATTTCAATAATGAGTGAAATATGTGATGGGTTTAGTAAAGCAGATGTATTAGATAGTGATATATATAGTGGAAATTGGAATCTTACACCTTATTACAGTTTCCATGGAATTATAATTCCCGCTGTAAAACTGAATCATTCACTTAAACTTTCAGATATGGTACCTGGAAGTGCATGGACTAAATATAATAATTACAAGATGAGAAAGGGTAAATTACAAAATATAAAAACTAGAACGGGTCTAGGATTTCATGAATTGTTGACCATAAAGGATTACTGTATGCACAAGGAACAAAAAGATTTTTTACCCCTATTGCTAGAATATGATATTAATAGTAATGATATCGATATTATAAATCATATAGCATTTAATAGTAAATTAAAAGGTAAAAAATTACAATCACTTAAAAAGTTTTTAAAAACTTATATACCTGTCTAGTAGAGCATGGTTTTCCATTCGTATTTCTCCATTTCATCGTCGTCCTCTTCGTCCTCTTCGTCGCTCATCTCTTCCATGACCTCCATGTTATCCCCCATGTCGTCCATACCACTCATACCTTCCACATCCTCTTCGTCTTCACCATCATCAATTTCCTCAACATCCTCATCAGTCTCCACGGCCTCCACGGCGTCATCATCCTTTATATAAAAATACCACACACCGGCGCCAACGGCAGTAAGTACTATTAGGGCGATGATATATATCATCATCTTGGATTTTCTAGGCATTACGGGGTTCATTGTCGAGTTCATT
>Ga0115000_10001814_pt1 | contig 18731 bp, 17 predicted proteins | sample ArcticOcean_MG_C_6_FD_89690 | JGI IMG/M metagenome (GOLD analysis project Ga0115000, IMG submission 89690) | Marine microbial communities from western Arctic Ocean - ArcticOcean_MG_CB8_128 | ecosystem: Environmental > Aquatic > Marine > Oceanic | place: Arctic Ocean: Canada Basin | collected... | reverse complement strand
TAAAAATGCCCACATATTGTCGTCAATTTTTTTCATATCGCCGAAAATTTCGTCATTACCAAATGCATATTTATATGAATAGTTAAATTTACCTTGCACTGCATTTAATAAAAACCCTCCCTTAAATCTGCCACTGACTTGGTACTTTGTTTCTTCCTTTGTTTCTTCCTTTGTTTCTTCCTCCATATTATTTTCAATGTCTTTTTCTGAAATTGTTCGTATAGGTAGTAATAGTTTGTGTTTAATACGTATATCTTCCAACTTTTTTGTATAACTGGCTTGTGAATCAAATAATTCGGAGATTTCTTTTGTTGCATTATTTCTTTTCTTCAAAAGTTCAATATGTTTTTTATAATTCTCAAAATTATCAATTACCTTACTAATCTTATCAATAATTTGTTCACTGTTATTGATAATGGCCTTTTTGACCTTGTCATATAATAATTGAATTTGTTTAACAACATGTTCAATAGCTTTGATTACAGAATTCAGCTTTCTCAGCTGAGATTTATACTTTTCTGTTTCAGCTGTTTCAGCTGTTTCAGCTTCCACAACTGCAGTTTCAGCAGCTGAAGAAGCATCAGCAGTTGTTTTAGCTGCTTCTTCAGCTGCTTCCACAACTGCTGTCAAAGCTGGTGATGAAGTTAAAGCTGCTAAAGCAACAGCTTCTTTAGCAGCTAAAGCTGCTTTAGCTGTTTCACCAGCTTTGACAGCAGTTGCTTTAGCAGCTTTAACTTCATCACCAGCTTTTTCAGCTGCTGTTTTAGCTGTTTTAGCTGACGAAACAGCTAAAGCAGCTTCAGTAGCTAAAGTTGTTTCAGCTGCTGTTTTAGCTGCTGAAGCTGCTGAAGCTGCTGAAACAGCATTAGTAGCTAAAAGAACTAAATGAGCAATTTCTTTTTTTTCTTCAGTAGTTTCATCTTTGGAAGAAAAAGCTGCCAAAGTTGTTTTAGCTTCAGCAGCAGCAGCTGTTTTAATATATTCTAAAGCTGTATTAATATATTCTGTAGTTGTTTCGAAAGCTGTTTTTTTAGCAGCTGTTGCAATAGTTAAAGAAACTGGTAAGTTCTTTAACTTAATTTTTGTTTTGAAAGTTTCTTCAATTTTTGTTTTGAAAGTTTCTTTTGATTCAATTAATATTTTTTCGAGATTTTCGAAAGTTTTGAGATTTTCGAAAGTTTTGAGATTTTCGAAAATCTCGAAACTTTCGAAAACTTCTTTTGTTGTTTCGAGAGCTTTTTTCATGTTGTTGAGACTGACTACAACTAACTCGCTTGCTTTTGAATCATTTTTTGTTGTGTCATCATTACTTTTAATATCATCAAGAGCTAGAATGTTTCGAAGAAGTTGTTGTTTCGCAAACAACAACTCAAAGTCGTGTTTATAAACTTCAATAGCTTTAATTTCCTCTTTTTCAATTTTAATAATAGCTTTTCCGACAGCATAATCAGCAGCAATTTTTCCATCTATGATGTTTCTTGTGTTTTCTTTATCAAAGATATGGTCATTTTTTTTATAGTCTGATTGGATATGATCGGATTGGATATGTTTGTTAAATTTGACGATATCTTTTTCGACACGGTCTCGAATAACCTCTTCTGACTGTGGCAAGTCGTAGTCGTCTCGTTTATGGATATCTTGTTCGCGATAATGTCGAACGTTTGTTAAATATAGATAAACATTCCACGCAATAGGTTTATTATCATTGTCAATTTGTTCAAAAATATCTTCAAACATTGTAATGGGAATTTGGCGCAAACGTGTTTGAAGATATTCATCACCTGTAACAGCACCGTTTTCTGGCAAGACAAATGGTTCCGGATAAAAATCGAAGTATACGTCTGAAACTTGAGTGATGAATGTTTGAACAATATTAAAATTGGCTCCATCAACATCATGCTCTACTGAATTGCGTGCGCGATCCCAGTGATTTTCAAGGATTTTGGTTTTATTTTCCAGTCTGGCTCTTAAATAACTTGAAAATTCAGTGGGTTGAAATACGTGTTGTTTAAACATTTAAATATTTTATGGATTATTTATAGTACTTATTTTTAAAAATCGATTTTCCTCCGTTTATGAAGAGTTGACTGGTCACCGGAATTTTTTTGTCCAAATTGTTTATTCTGAATTTTTTCCAAGTCGGAAGATTTATTTGAGATTAAATCAGTATATTTACCCTCCCTAATCGTCGCTCGGATATGTCCTTCCTGTATTTGTAGTAAAAATAATTCCAAGTTGCGAAGTTTAACCAGTGTTAATCTTGATTTGAATTTGTCCACATTGTGAAAAGACAATATACTTGCAAACACTTGTCGAGTATCATGATGTGCTTCATCAACAACATATTGTAATTTTTTGACAGCAAATTCATATTCATAATTAAGTCGTTGGAGTGGATCGTCCAGTTTTGTTGACTTAGGCCAGTAGCAAACACAACCTCTTGGCAACCAACATATAATAGAGGTGGATATTTTCAATATAGACGTTGAAGTATATTGTACATATTTTGTGGTACATCGCCACAACAATAAGGTTCCAAAGGCAATCGTTAGACCGATCATCCACCAACCGATTGTGTTGCGGCCATCATCCTTTGGAGTGGCTAATAAGTCGTTGTCTTGTATAATTTTGTGGATTGTTTGACCAGTGATTCCGACGGATCTGGTTTCAGTGATGTTGGACGTGCCGGGATCTGTATCCAATGACATAACAAATTGACATACAGACTGTGTTATAAATGTTCCCATGCTAATGAAAAACATAATCATAATACCCGACCATGTTTTGTTGATTCCTTTCAATTGTTTTAATTGTAAGGCTCGTTGTTTGGATTGAGATGTCCCGGTTATTAATGTTGAAGAAAGAACATTTAATCTTATGGCTAAGAACACACATTCTAACACACACCATCCGGATGCGAATACTGTGATAAATGATGTCCAAATAAAAGCAGTCATAAGATTATCCGTGTAATCCTCAGCAACGAATCCCGAAATGGGGCCCATACCAAATCCTATGACCAATGTAGTGAACAGACCAACTTGATTTAACATATCAATATACGAGCCGATAACACCCGTAAATTTATCCCGTGTAGCATTTACACAACCGTCCAGTTTATCAGTGATATCTTTAATTTCATCAACATAATTATTTACAGAGTCCAAAAAATCTTCTTTTTCCGAGTTATTAGCAAGCCAATCTCTTGGCTCGCCGTATCTTAAAATTACATTATCGATGATTTGAATAGAATATCCTGAAATATCATCACCAATGGGTAGTCGTTGTTTCCATTTATTTTCACCATTTTTTGGATGTTTCTCTTTATAATAGCTACGACAACACTGCCGATTACAACAGACTTGTTCCATTCCATTTTTACAGGATGGCCGGCATTTTTTCCAACATTTTCCACAACCAGCAAATGGACTGAACGGCATTTTATTATTAATAACTGTTATTTATATACGTTAAAATGACAACAACTCAAAACGTTCTAAAAAAACGTTCTAAAAAAACGTTCTTAATATTTAGAACATTTTTTAGGACTAAAAAAGTTAATATATAAGGGAGTTTGCAACTATTACCATGTTATCTTTTAACCGACGCTCCCCATCATCAGGATCCCCACCTGTGGCTAAACGGCACAAATCAACGTCTAGAGTCTCGCGAAAAGAGTCAGAACGCTTCGCTGTAACGTTTAGCGAGGCAACGGTTCACGCAGGGGGCGTTTCGAATAACGTAACTGGTATTATGGCGCCGTGTGGTTTTTCAGTGCAAGAACTTCAGGCAACTGCAGCAGCTGTAAATGCAGCTGGTGGACGGGCAGATTATGTCAGTTTGTCTGTTTCTGATGTCCCTGAGGAACTTTGGACACAAAAGGACACCTGGAAATCAACTCAAACGGGCCATGAAGGAGATAGATTCCCGGAACATCTTGAAGCGGGGGTTCTTATTCTCCGTGGAGGCGCTGATTATTTGGGTGGGCCTGGTACTGCAGATCGGCTTTTTCACGAACAGTGTTCGTTCGGTTACGATCGTTTGTATTTGAACGGTCGCCAACATAAAATGATGAGGAAATGCGCCCGTTACAATATCGAATTCGGCCCCGTGGCTAAAGAACAATCATTTCCAAGTATTATTGATCCTAATACGGGCCAACCGTTGGTGAAGCCGGTGATGATTTCAGATACAGAAGCCTATGAAGCTAACATAGCACATTTCCAAGACGTTGTTACCCAATACAATTACGTAGATCCCGAGACTGGGTTGCCAATCCAAATTCCAAGTAAAAAGAAAGTCGCTGAATATGCGGCTTGGCTCCAAAAATATGGATCGGAAGAAAAAGTCAAATATTTCAAAACAATTAAACCGCAAGATGTGACTTCAACGGTCAAAGCCTTTTCTGATTTGCCGGCATTGAATATTATTCATAAGGCGCTACCTGGTGTGTTGGGATACAAAGCCGATAATTTGTTTGCCGAAGGAAATCATTATTACGGGCCAACTAGTAATATCAATTATCATGGTGACGGTGAACGCAAAAAGGTCGTTTGTCTTTGTTTGGGAAGATCAACGGTATTGCAATATCAGTGGAGAGCTCCTATCCCCAATAATGCGGTGCAACAAGTGCCGGCGGCAACTTTGCAGTGTCATCACGGTGATATTTACATTATGTCTGAAAAGGCCACGGGGTATGATTGGAAGTTTGGTCGAAACATGTGGCCCGAACCGCGTTTGGTTCATGGAGCCGCCTTTGATGGAGATATCCTCCAAAAATTTATGGATAAAAAGAGTGCCAAACAAAATAAAAAATAATTAACAAATATTCATATTTAAAGACTAAAACTCAACTAAATATGGAAAATATATCCCGTCAGTTTAAAACAATGCACCTTGCAAATCTTGATGAGTTGTCCACGTTAACATCGAGTTTCCATGCCATGCAACTCGGCAAACCTTCTAGTATTCCAGAGACTGAAAAAATATCTGTAGAAAGATTTGTGTATGCTGCAGCGACAGAAATCAATATGTTACGCCATCAGAATAATAAATTACAACATCAAATCCTCCAGCTAAAAAAAATGATGTCGTTGAATCCTGTTCAAAATCATAAAATACCATTTTGGGTTCGTTAAAATGTGTATATAAGGTGTTATGTTGATGATCACAAATGTCTGAAGATCTTGCTATAGATGTCGGACTGGCGGTAAATACAGACGAATACGAAAGTTTTGTCTCTATAGTTGACAATATACTGGAACTCGGTTGTCAATACAATAAGAATGTTACCTCTGATATCATTGATAGATGTAAAACTTCTGAACTTGACATTGCAAAACGTGTCATTGCCGCGTGTCGAAAAAAGCCCAGTAGATGTCGGTCAAACAAGTTAAAATGGTGGCAAGTCTACAATTCTCGGACTGTAGATGATAGGTCATATGATGCCTCAAACTCACGTGACCGGCGAACCAGGAAAGTTTCCGATCTTTCCACAAGAATAAGGCCTGGTCAACGTCGGAATACAAGAAAGCGCAACAATATGGAGTTATTTGAACAAGGCGATCCCCCGGAAAGAAGACCAGGAAGAGTAGAGAATCCCTCAAAAAGAAAAAGAAAAAATGTTGGCAGAGGGCCTGCCAGAAGGCCTGACAGAGGGCCTGACAGAGACACGTATAACAACAGGCCGTGTGAACGTTCTGTAGCGACAAGATATATTCGGCCCATGTCTCCAATGTTTCAACGATCTCGCGAAGAACAACGATCTCACGAAGAACAACGATCTCACAAAGAACAAAGATATTACGAAGAATACGAAACCGATGTTCCTAGATGGCCAAAGCGAAGACGATACCGTTAAATAAAGTTACATTGTATAACTGCTGTTTGTACAGTGTGCAGCTACGGCCGACGCATATGAATCTGCATTATGTAAATGTTGTACACCCGAAAGTCTAAGGTATTTCTTTTGCCAAACATAAGCATGATCTACTGTTCCAATGAAAAGATGTGAACATTCGTGGATCATAACAAGTGCTTTATCAACATATGACATTCTATCATAATAAGGCGTTGTGAATACAGACTCTGTATCCATAGTAAATACAAAGGCGATTGGTATGTGATGTAGGTACGGAGTCCGACCCTTTGTTATATGATAGTGTTCTATCTGGTTCATACATGTTTCAATTTCATTCCAATTTTCTCTTGGGATATCTGTAATATGTGCCCGGGCACAATTCATTAGTTGTTTTGTTAATATAGCTTCAGAGCTGTTTTTCCAAAGATTGTGTGGAGACATGTACAACAATCCAAAACGAATAGACGAAAACATATGAAAAAGGAAGCATAATGCTATCAAGAATATCATTATTTTTCGTTCAGTATTCGAGATGTGACGTTTGTTAATTGTAAATAAAAAGATCAATAAACCTAAAATAATGACTGGTACAATCGCAAGTATCATAAATATCATAGTAATATCACTAAAAGCGTTTATTTGTATTTATAGTAGGGTTTCATTTTTGAAATATTTAAATCCACTGTACAGTCTGTTAACTTTTGATCTTTTGCGTTCACAGTGCGTTGTTATTTGTAAGAAAATGTTCAATTGTGTGCCAAAATCTATATTTACTCATGCTACAACGATGTACTGGAATTGCATTGAGAATGTGTCGTGGTATTCCTAATGAAACAGCTGTTGTAACATTAACCATATAGGCATATTTTTTTCGCGACGACCCGCGGCACCGAGAGCAGAGACAAATGCCAAAAACATTTGACAATGATTTTCTGCCGCATGATTGGCACACGTTTTGTTCCATGCAGACACGTGCGGCTGATTTCCACGTCAATGCATATCGATTGTTTCTCGAACGTCTATGTCTATGGCACATGCGTTTACAAAACCTTTTCCATGACATATTTACTGCCCGCGTGCCAAAAACTCTCATGTACGAATATAACTTTCTTTTTGATTTCCATTTATTGAGTCGAATGTTCGTAGTAAAAACTTCGTTTAACCATTGTTTATTAATAAGAACTGATTTTTCTGAAAAAGTCATGTACAAACGGATAATTCGTATGGTATCCATAGGTAATATTTTCATGAAATTGGTAAATTAATTATGATGTGTTATTTTCGTTTGAAATATGTATAAATAATGTGCATTCCTAAATATCATCGAAATCGAATGGTACAGATTCTTCTTCATCTTCTTCTTTTTCCTCTGAAATGCTTATAGTTGGTGGCAATTCGCCATACGACTTTAGATTTCTTACTTCGTTGGTGGTGTATTTGGCAATGATATCACATTTTGCATCTTGATAATCTCTCAACCCAACCAATACGAAATCTGAAATTTTGATCCAAATTTTGTTCCGCATGGCCCCCCGTATATGTCCCAATCTTGTAATGCCGTCTATGCATTGTAGCTCGCACCTTCCATTTCCGAGCATTTTTAAAACTTTAGCATATTCTTGTCCGTCGTCTTTGTATACTAGTTCTCTTTTGTCTGGTTCTTTACGTATTTTTCTTTTTTGACCTTTGGTTTTTCTTTTTGGCATGGTGCATGTGTACTTTTTAATGATCTAATAAATAGTACTTCACATATGTTCAACATATGTGAATTAGTGAATATAAAGGTGATAATTATTAATGATCAAATGTTGATTTTCCAACATATTGGCACTGCTCGTCATAATGATGCTGATTATAATATGACAGCGATGTTGTATGGGCGTCAAGCGGATGGAACCTCTGTCGCTGTTTCGGTGACGGACATCACTGCCTATGGTTTTTTAAATTGCAATTGTGACGCTGCCTTCCATTATCGTTTGAATTCGCTTCTGCAGTGGTTTCTAGCCATGCAAAGAATTGAAAGTTCTAACAAAAAATACAAAAGAGATCACAACCAAGAACGACCCCGCAATGAAATTTTTCGTCAGTGGGATGAATTTTGGTTTCCAAAGTGTGAAATTACCCCCGGGGACATAGTGTGGACACAAACATCTGGTTTTAATATTCGCAATGTGACCGACAGCACTCCTCCTGTTGTGTGGCGATTTGAAGTTCGCAATAATAATTTGTGGCGAGCCCTGTTAACCATGTTTAAGAGTCCCACAAAAACCTATGAAAAAATAGTTGAATTTCGCCGCATGTTAATTAATAATGCTGGCGCAAAAAATGTTCGACGCATGCCACTATCATTGGAACCATATTTGGAACAGGCGGATCTGTACGAAACAATGTTTCAACCCGAGCTTGTGTGGATGGTAGATCACCAATTGCCTTCTTGTTCGTGGATGCAGATAAAAACGTACACGGTTGTTTCTAAACCAACGACAACATGCGACAAAGAATATACATGCAGTCCAACGGCGGTATCACCCTGTGTGGATCCACCCATCCCCATGGCACCGTTTCGTGTGTTGTCGTACGACATTGAAGCCGTGCCGTATGTGGATCCCGATTCTGGCGACTATAAATTTCCAATTGCAATCAGAGATTGTATTTCGACCATCGGTGTGACCTGCTTTGATATAGTCTCGGCCAAAATGGTGCAAACAGTGTTTATGTTGGAACTCGAAGGACAGCGACAGTGCCAACAACTGCCCATGCTAACCGCTGATAAACAGACGGATGACTATGACCCGTCCACAACTGCTGTCTATTCTTTTTTAGATGAATTAGAGATGCTGACTGCCTTTGCTGCAATGATTCGGAAATATGATCCCGATTTAATTACAGGTTATAATGTGTTGAATTTTGACAATGTTTATTTAATCGAGCGTATTCAGGCGTTGTGTAAATGTGAAAAGGATAAAAATGGTGTTCCAAACCCTTATTGTGAAGATTGCATGGCCGCCCGCACATTTTCGAGAGTCAAAAAGCCTTCAATCCTCAAAAAAAAATATACATATTCAAAACAACGAGGGGGTCAAGAATCATGGGAAACGTCCATAGAAGGGCGCGATTGGATGGATGTATACCGTGTAGTTATGACAGATCACAAATTGAGATCATATAAACTTGACAACGTGTGTGTAGAACTTCTCGGTACCAAAAAAATCCACATCGCGTATGACGATATTCCGAAACATCAAAAAACACCAGATGGTCGTGAGTTATTGGCTCAATATTGCGTGAAAGACGCGTGGTTGCCGTGTCAGATCATTGTTAAACGTTGCAAATTGGTGAATGCTATTCAGATGGCACAAGTGACGGGCGTATTGCTTACGACTATTTTGCACAGGGGACAGCAGATTCGTACTATGTTGCTTATGCTTCAATTTGTGAAAGCCCGGTGTCGTAAAGATCCCAACCATCCGCGCTATTATTTGCCCGACGAATCTGGCAAAAAGCATGTTGTTGCTGATGGGTTTGAAGGTGCTGTTGTCATTACCCCCAAACCTGGTTTTTATCAAACACCGGTGGTAACATTGGACTTTGCTTCTCTATATCCTAGTATTATGAGGGCTTACAATATGTGTTTTTCTACATTGGTGCCGTCTTTTACAGAAGCCAGACATTTACAATGGTCGGTAGAAACACATAATATTAAAGATCCATCCGAAGAAAATTATCCGGAAGTTCGACCAGTACGTTCATTTAATTACCCCGAGGGTGGCAAATTCGAATACGTTATTAAAGATACCGATATTTGTTTTGTAACGACCAAAAAACGTGTCGGCATTTTGCCTGAAATTTTAGAGCAATTGTTGTCCAACCGCAAACGTGTCAAAAAACTGCGCAAACAATTCGATGAGAAATCCATGGACTATGCTGTTTTGGACGGTAGACAGTTAGCTTTAAAAGTGTGTGCCAATTCGGTGTATGGCTTTACTGGGGCCGGTCAAGGGTATTTGGGTGAAAAAAGAATCGCTTCGTCTGTTACGCGCGTGGGTCGTGGTATGGCCAATCATACCAAATGGATGTGCGAAGATCGCTACAAAGAACACGGCCTTGAAATTGTTTACGGCGATACGGTACGTTGAATGTTTTATTCGTTTTTTTTTTCTTTTTGCTTATCTAACTTTTCAATTTCTCCCCCATTTACAGGACTCTGTCTTTGCGAACATACCCGCTTCCATGTGCGATACAAACTGTTCTCAAGAAGAACTCATTGCCAAAGTGGATAAACTGGGAGATGAAATGGGCAAATTTTGTACGCAGGCTTTTTTGCCACCCAATGATCTTGAATATGAAAAGTTTTATTATCCGATTCTTTTGAAGGGCAAGAAAAGATATGCCGGTCATAAATTTGAACCTGGACTTGCCCCCAAACTGGATGTGAAGGGATTTGAATGTATTCGGCGTGATTTTGCACCGATTGTCAGCAAAACACAAAAGGAAATATTGGTTCGACTCTGTAAACATAATGATGTACAGGGTGCCATTCGCTATGCCCGAGAAAAAGTGTTGCAGCTATTGGCGAACGAAGTTAGTCTGGAAGATTTGACCATGTCCAAAAAATTAACGCGACGACCCGAAGATTATAAAAACCCCATGCCACACACAATACTTGCAAAGAGATTACAGGCCACACAACCCGCACACATAGCTCCCAAAACAGGCGACAGGATAGATTTTGTGATTCGACCTGGTTTTAAAGGTGAAAAGACCTGCATGCGCGCAGTTACACCGGAAGACGTTGTCTCGGGCGCAGCTTCGGCGGACACACGGTGGTATTTGACAAATCAATTGCAAAAACCATTGCAAAGGATCTTCGAAATGGTTATGGAAAATTCGAGTGAAATTTTCGAGGTATCTGCGGTTTATCAGTCAGTAACGGCTTCCACACCAATGATGCGAAATTTTGTACAACGAACGAGTAACAATACATCCAGAAAACGATCTGTTGGTGAGATTGAATATCAACGGAAGAAACCCATCAAAAAACAAAGGGATATTACGTCGTTTTTTGGATAAGCAAAATCCCACAGGCTATAAAATAAACATTATATAAAGTTCATTTATTAGAGTATAATGTTTCGTGTAATTGTGTTGTTGTTATCGACAGTACAGGGGTACAACTATGATTGGGATAGGCTACATCGGTGTGACAATGTACAGCTATTAAGAGAGACCATTGATGATTATAGGGAAAATTTTCCGTGTTTAGATTGTAGAATACATTTCCAATCTTTACTTGAAATACACCCTTTTCCCTTGGACTTTGTGCGGACACCAGAAGATGTCAAAGCGTGGACATGGTTAACACATAATTTCGTGAATATAAGATTGAACAAAACATGGGAATCCTTCGATATTATGGACGAATGTCACTCTTAGACTCTTAGACTCTTAGACTCTTAGACTCTTAGAATAAAAACAACTATAAAAGATTTCTTTTAATTTTAGGTACATGGCGTCTATTTTCAATTACTTTAAAACTTTAGCGGTCACCTCAACAAAACGTCCAGATTCACCCATTTCGGATGCTTTACCACCAACACCGGGCGAGCGTCCACAGTGGATAGATTGTGGAAATATGGCTTGTATTGAATCCGTTCAAGATGCAACGGGGTGGAAACTGGCTTCTTTTAACAAAAGCGACATCCATTTTTGTTCTGAAGAATGTTGGGACGAATGGCTGAATACACCGAGTCATCTGGGGTGTTATTCACCTCCGCCACTCTCTAAAAACGACTAGTTCTTGTCAAAAAATCAAGCTTATTTGCTATAGGTTGGGAATCAGCAGAGGAATCAGCAGAGGAATCAGCAGAGGAACCATTTTCGACAGACGATCTATAATCACTAGCTTCGCGAAATACAGCCATGACAGTGCGTGTAGTTCTCCTGGATTCCGCTGTTACTGTGGGAAATACAGACCCTTGTTTCGATACAAATGGATTTCCTACTCTTCTTGATGCAATCCAAAGTCCCATAAAGAAATAAGAAATCATAAACGTCCCGATACAGGCCCAAACTAACCCAATATCAATAAATTGCACCGGCATGATCGCAATAAATGTCGCCATCGATATGTTCATAAACCATTTCAACATTTCTGGTGTTTCGTTTTTAAACATGTTGTTGACTGTACCATACATTTCATAGGACGCACTCCAAGCTTTTGTGGACAATGTCTTTTCTGTTGATTTCAATCTTGTAATTTCTTTCAACAAAACCAACATTGTACTTTGGAAAAGAGTTAGTCCTCTGTCTTGGTTATCGTGTTGGAGTACATGCTCGATCAAACGGTAGACGGTAGGATTATGTTCCTTGAGCAATTTATAATTATCTGATCCGTCTGGCCTCCGAATAATTTCAATAAATAATTGATCTATATCTGCATCTTGACGAAAAGTGTGTTTGATCAACCCGGGCAACATCTGTAAAATATCTTGTATATTTCGAAGTTCTTGCAATTGTACATTTTGTGCTGCACACAATTGAGTGGCCACGCGCACCAAATTTTCACACAGTTTTCCAAACTGTGCCACTCCCAATTGGTTGTTTTTAAGCGCGGCATTCAATTGCATTGCAAGTAAAAAAGACAAGGCTGAAACCATATATTTAAAAGTGAAATTCAGAGCAGTTTTCATATCCGATAAAGGATCCTCTAATTCTGCCCTGTCTAAACATTGTTGGACGTCTCCAGTAGTACAGGCGTCTTTTGCCGATGAAATGGCCGTTTCTTTCATCTCCGTCGAAATCCAGTAGTAAAAACAAGACAAAATCGGTGGGACAAATAAGATAAGTGCTAACGGCATTTGTTTTAAAATAGAACAGGAACATTTACATGATGGGCATTTGGGAGCCATTTTGAGAAAAATAAACATGTATTTATACTGTCTTTTCTATTTTTCTTTTAAATAAAAACTAATCGCTTTCTACCTGTTTTGGATACATACTCGTTCGTTTCGGGTGCACCACTCATTCCGGATGTCATTCCGGATGTATCGTCGGTGGCGGGGCCTGCTTTCTTTTTCGAAAATGCATGGGGAACAGCAATAGATAAAATAAGTAATATGATAGAGATGTATTGCAAGGCTTCAATATTGACCTCGGAGGAAAAATTGGGACATGCTGCTGCGTATAATTTAATTTGGCCCAAAGCTGCGCCGGCCGAAGTCACGCCAACAGTAGTGATGGTCGTCCAAAATAGGAGGGCAACCCGTCGGATGTTATCTGACGGTGTTGTTTTTTTCCCACGACAAACACAACGACCAGTTCCATACAACCAGAGAGCATTAAAAATAAATGATGATGCCAACGCTACACCAGAGAGAAGAGGGGCAGTGATAACATCTTCGTCACCACATTGATCGGTCAGTTCGACAACCATGATAAATTGAAAAGTAGTGGCGGAAATAACAAATAAGGCAATAATACCAAAAAATATATTATTTGCGAGTGATTTCATTTTAATAAAAAAAGTGCTTCATTTATAGGTCATAAATGTAATGTTTTAGTTGGCAATTTTGCAGTGTCGTGTTTATGTTTTTCTATAAAATCCATAATACACATAAGGTCGTTTTGTTGTCGATTGGTAAATTTTTTAGAGCGCAAGGCTACAGCCAGTGCTTTGACGACATCTTTAGAGTCACACTCGTGGGTTTTTAATACCCAAACAGACCCTATTGTATGCGCAACTAAAGTTATACATAAAAAACCAATGTTGTTGCTGGTAATAAATAAAATATATAATATGCCCACCAATGTCTGAGAAAATTCCAGTAATAGGTAATGGCAAATATCGCGCTGTCCACATTCGTCCAACATCAACCGATGTTTGTGTTCGTTCACAAAGATATCAATTTTATGCTTGCCTATGATTGTTAACATGTACAGAATCAAAACGACAATATATAAAATTTCTGATCGACAGGTGAATCCTAACAAATTAACATGAGAAGAAAAAAGTTCAGACGAAGACCCCGAACATGACATGATGTACAAAAAAAAAGTGTTATATATATATATATTTTAATACAACTTGACAGAGTGACTAAAGAATCAAAAGATGGAAAAAGAACTCAGTGTTTACAAATTATTCAAATGTCAATAATTAGTAAACACTCTCAAGTTTATTTTTATATGTCATTCTACGTCGAATCCTATCTTTCGCTTCTGAAGCATTGAATTTCTTCTGAAAGGGTGTTTTTTGCGGGATGGGTCGTTTTGTTTTTTTTTTATTCTTTGGTATGACAGACCATAGAAATGCCAAAATAAAACCAACAAGTCCGATAACAATATACATCTGAAAATCTGCAGACATTTTTAAACATAAACTACAAGACAAACAAAATAAAATATATGTTGAACTTTTGTGGGGTATTTATGACTTCATTGTAATATAAATGGCAGCTAATATGACCATGTCTATGCGCGTGGATCGAGATCGTGAAGGTAGTCGACAATATGAGTGTACGGTCAAACCAAGAACGCCGTCTACTTGGATTCCCGATGCGCGCGTTCGTCGCTGTTTCGGGTGCAACACCGCTTTTACCACGTTACGGAGAAAACACCATTGTCGGGGATGTGGTCGTATCTTTTGCAATGCATGCACTTCATATCGCATGTCTATTCCCACGTTTTGGTTAACATATGCACCGTCGCCGGCTATACCGGAATCAAAACAACGAATGTGTGGCAGGTGTGTGAAAAACATTCGTTTAGTTGTTGATGTCGAATGGCTCGTTAAATCGATATCTGTGATGCCCGTAACCTTTTCAGACTTGTATATATTGAGATTATTGGACAAAACTTGGAATCGTGCTGTCAATACATTATTTAGTTTCTTTCGTGGACTTCAATATAAATTGCCTTGTCAGCCTTATTCAGAAATAGAATGTAATTTTTTATGGGCTCATTATAAAGAATTTGCAAGACATGTCCCTTGGCAAATTCACACATTGGTATCACTGTGTCAAGGGAACAACTTGGACAAAATGTTACCTTTGAATAAGCCAACATCTTATTACAGTTGCAGACAACTGTTGTGTAGCCGCGCGTGTCATGCAGTAATGTCGATGGACGATATTATACGTCTTGGAACCACGGGCGCCATGGCAAACAGTAATATACGCGACTGGGTTATTGCATCTTGGAAACTCATGGATCCTACAGCATTTGGTAAAATGATGTGTTGGTGGGTCTACCTTGCTTGTAAGTATAAAAAATTATTTTCAAAGGGTCTCCTTCCAATTTGTTCTAATAATTTAGAACTTTTGTATTCCCTCTGGTTCGAATGTGAATTGCAAAAAAATGATAATACCAAAGGTCTTCTATCAAAAGTTCAAAAATCATTGGTGAGCAACACAAGCCAAGATGTCCGTCGTGCTTTACAAAAATCAATCATGTTTGTCAAATTACTTGATTTTTTAGCAGAAGTTGGGCTACAAGTCCAACACATCAAAAACTTTTTTCAAAAATATACGTCAGTACGACTTCCATGGAATCCAAAGATAATGATTGTTGATATTACGCGAACACGACGGTTTAATTCGTCCTCAAAACCAATCGGGCTGACCTGTCAAACTGACAACGGACAGGAATTAGAAATTCTTGTCAAAAATGAAGATGTTCGAACAGATCGTTTGGCCATGATTATTGGATATTGGATCAATCATATAGCAAAAAATGTCTATGTACACACATACAACGTTTTCCCCATATCCGAAAAAGTTGGTTGTGTAGAAATGATTCAACACGCACAAACATTATATGACATTCGCAAAACAGACACACTTTTAAATTTCGTCATGTCCAACAACGAAACAGCAACAGTAGGCGAATTGCGCGAGCGCATTGTTGCGTCGTGCGCAGGGGCATGTCTTTTAGCATTTACCATGGGATTAGGAGACAGACATTTAGAAAATATACTCATCACTGCGGATGGGCTACTGGCCCATGTAGATTTCGGCTATGTGTTGGGCGAAGATCCTAAACACATAGCCACGCCAATGCGTATTACGGATGATATGGTTGAAGCTATGGGGGGTAAATTGTCCAAGACATTTCAATCTTTTGTATTAAGAACACAAAAGGGATACGAAGCCATGCGGTTGTACGCGCCTTTTTGGTATCATTTACTTGTATCAGAATGGTTTATTCACGCTGCAAAAAATAGACATTGGAAACGAATTCGAGATCATGTTTTAGATCGTTTTGTTCCCGGGGAATGGGATACTCAGGCTGCTTTGCATATCCAGACCGTAGTTCAGCGCGCTGTTGACTCGTCCTGGTTGCAACGGGCGGCAGATTTTACACACGCCGCTTCAAACGGTTTTGATAATTTGTTTCATCTCGAACTTTAAAGTTCGTATTGCTTCCAAATCAATTTTTCGACAGTATATAAAGATGATAATTATTATCAAATGTCATTGCTCAATACAAGACAATCAAAACAATCAACTGTAGAATTTAACATTGAACCTTCCGTTCAGTCAACAACGTCTAGTTATGTCGGTGCACACCCAGTGCTGCATTATAGACACGCTTCCACATTAAAGAAGCACGACCATTTGGAGAAATATGTTGAAACACATCCGTTCGAACATACAGAAGGTGTTGCTGATTACTTACCTACAGGTCTCTCCGATTGGTGGTACGACTCAAAAGATAAGGTAGTAGATAAGGCAGGAACCGTGTTTGAAGACATGCAAAAATATGGTGCTGCCGCTGGTGCTGCCGCTGATGATATTTATAATAAGGCGAAACCAATTGCCGAAGAGTACAAGGTTCTACTCTCGGAACATCTCGGCCGAATCATCGACATCCTTCGAAAATACGGCAAGGTCATGGCAAAAAATCTTGTCAATCTAATGCAAACTGCACATTTACATTTAACCCAAGCATTAGAAAGTTTCAAAGAAATTGCTAAAGGTTTGATTGACAAAGTTCCGGAGGAATATTTAACATCTATTAATAATGTCGCCGAAAAAATAGCGGCAACATCAGAAGGTATGAAAGCGTATATGTTAGACAAAGCGAAGTATGCATTGATATATACTGAGGATTCTAGGATGGAAATGAAAAGAAATGCATTGAAACATTATAAAGATATCCTGGTACCAATTCATGCACAAATTATGAAACTTGGCAACAAGTTTAAAATTTCTCCCTACTTGTTTGACACTCCAACTGCGAAGGCCATTGACAGACTAGTAAAACGATTTGTGAATAACGGCGGGAAGGAGGATGATGCTATGCTTGCTATAACGTTGGGTAAACTTGAGGAATCTCTTAACGTTGAAATAGAAGAAATTGAAGACGATTTTCCCAAAGAGTAGAACGATTTTCCCAAATAATAAAAACAAAGTATTTTCCAAGTATTTTATATAATTTACAATTTCATTCCAAATAATCTAGGGTGTCTTTTCCAAGGTGTACCAGACTTCCATTGATAATAATGATCAAGTTCTCCCCAATCTGTCTTTTCCTTCAATCCAAAACGTCTCATAGGTTGATCCAAAATGCCAGGATGCACCTGTAATTTAAATAATAAATATTTACTTTTCTTGTTGTATTCAGTTTTGCAATTTGTTATGATCATATCTCTTAAAATATTCGCGCATTCTTGTGGAGTGTGGCGTGCGTCAAATAACTTGCCATGCGTTTCCTCAACACATTCACGGACAGCCGTTTCGACTTCATTCAGGTCATTACTGTCCGTTTTACCACCAATATCTTCAAAACGTCCATTGATGTTGCGAAATAAACGAAGAACACGTTGACCTTGCATTGTATAGACCAAGATCCCTGCGGCCCGGACAGGATTACCATAGTACTCAAATGTAGGTCTGTCAGTCATTATATCTTCAGACTTATGTCTTTTATAGGTTATGTTCTTTGTTTATTCGCATTTTTAACCTTTCACAGAAATGTGTTCAAATATTGTTAAAGGGACACCACAAAAGTTCGAAACATTGCATTTTCTGTTTCTACAGCATTCTTGGATTCAATCGAATCCATGGCTTCTAATATAACATTTAATCCGTCCTGAATTGGAAATGAATCTTCAAGTGGTTGCCAGGCGTCTTTGGTGGAGTTTCCAGTTATTTTCTCCAAAATTTCTAAGAGGTCATTGACAATAACATCGAACAACGATGTCTGTTGGTTAATTTGATGCTTGCGCCTGGCGTTTTCGAGACGTGGTCTGAGTTCATTTAAATTACCGTCGGTGTTTTTGCCGAGCGCTTTCAACTCTCTTTGAATAAATTCCTTTTTGAGCTTTTTTGCAGGTATTATATTGCCGTTCATATCACCAAAATACGAATTAAACGCATTTAATAACGCTGCGTTGTATTTGACTTTAACTTCTGGATCGTAAGTCTCTGTATATTTTGCGCCGAGTTCGACGATAAAGTCTTGTACGTGCTGTATTAAATTGCCCATGATCGCCATGTCAAGCTTTATTAATTTGGCAGAATTGCCAAACCAAGAAATAAAAAGAGCCCTCTCTGAATTTGTAACCAACATTTCGATAGCAATTTGGACGAAATATTTCGTCCAAAGTGCCCTTCGGTTTTCGGTTGTTTGGACGGGGTTATCGGGTACAGCATTGGACGTATAGTGACCATGCACTGGACTTTTGATTTCGACGACTGTTTTCACCCACTGATTAGAAGATTTTTTTGTCAAACAAGCTCCATCGGGCTGACAGACAATATTTACAGTGCCGATTTCAATGGGATAGCGTGGCAAAATGTATGGAATATTTCGGACATAATAACCTCTTTGTTGAACACCGTCCACTTGAATGGGAGCCATAAAAAAACGG
>Ga0115000_10001811_pt1 | contig 18745 bp, 18 predicted proteins | sample ArcticOcean_MG_C_6_FD_89690 | JGI IMG/M metagenome (GOLD analysis project Ga0115000, IMG submission 89690) | Marine microbial communities from western Arctic Ocean - ArcticOcean_MG_CB8_128 | ecosystem: Environmental > Aquatic > Marine > Oceanic | place: Arctic Ocean: Canada Basin | collected... | reverse complement strand
TTTCATGGAAATGATCTCATTAGAAGGTAAAACGAACTTTTTCGAAAAGCGCGTCGGAGACTACAGTTTAAGTAGTGGTAATAAGAATGTTAATGCTTTTGATATGGAAGATGTTGATTTTTAGATTCTAATTAAAGAGTGAAATTTATTCATCATCACTATCATCTAATAGTAAACATTTTCCTGTTAGTTTTATTTTATCAATTGGATAATTATAAATTAATTTTTCACATTCAAATTTTTCTTCTTGGTTATATTCCTTATAAAATTTACATGGTTCAACTATATTTTGCAAATTTAATCCTAATTCATTTATTATATAGATTTCGAGATCTTCCCATATATTTTTTACAGAACATCGCCAATACTTTTTTCCATTATATTCTTTTATATCTGCTGGTATTTTACAATTGCAACATGGTCTATTAAATTTTTTCGATAATGATGGATTATTATGTGGTCTATAACCATTATGATATTTACCCCCATAAACATTTTTCCATTTAGGTCCCATTGCTTGCATATACATTTCTGTAACAGTGTTTTCTAAATTTCTCGAATCATGTTTATTTTCTAATTTCTCTATATAACCTTCATTATACATTTTATGATGTGTTGAATTTTCGTCATTATTAATATATAATAAATCATCTTCTACTTTGTATAAACCTACTAATCTATTTGGACAAAATTCACTCGTTGTACAAGAACCAACATCTCTTACAGTATGTTCTCTTAATCGTGTAAATAATCTAGTCGTTTCGCCTATATAAACTCTATCATTTACACCTTTACTAGTCCAGTCTTCTTTTTCCCCAGTACATCTTAAAATATAAACCCAATGAACCATATATATATTTTAAGATATGTTATACATTTATATACATATCTTAAATGTTAATGTTTTTGACATGGAAGATGTTGATTTTTAGATTCTAATGCGGAAATGCGCTTATCTTGTTCTTTTACAATTGCAAATAATTTATCATTAGGAGATGCAACAAAAGCAGAACAAGAGTTAGATTGGAAAAGGGAGTTTGATACTTTGGATAAGTTAATTGACGATATGTTTAGTTAAATTGTTTAGTCCAGTATGATAATGTTAACTTTTCAAAATTAAACTTTTTAGCTTTGAAATCTTCAATTGTAGAATGTAATAAATTTTCGGAAATATCCCCCCAAGCATCAACAATTAGTACGGGTAAATCCTCGAATAAGTGAGATATCTGGGATTTTTTCATTATAGGTATACATCCTAAACATAAAGCTTCCCAAGTTCTATGACAATCAAGGCCGTTACCATGTGGACTAATAACAAATGTATATTTACTTTGATTTATCCACGTATTTAATCGTTTTATTTTATTAGGTTCATAATAAACTAAATTCTTTGAAATTTCATTTATAGCTGAAATTCTATCATTTCCATATCTAGTTGTTGTTAAAAATTGAAAGTTTGCATAACATTTGTGAATTCTCTCCGAGAAGCTTGCTGATTTATCTTTTATCTTTTGTAATAACATTTCTTGATCTATAGGTATTGTTTTGGGGCCCCATTCATGATTTTTATTAGATAATGTATGATAATCTAAACCAATTGGCATCAAAGTAACTTTCTTATGATTACCAATCCAATTTTGACAAAACCATTTGATTATTCTGTCATCATTAATAAAAGAGTCAAAATTCATTTGATTCAGTAAATCATTTGGTATTGTCTCGTCACAATCACCCGTTACTAGGATTATGGGTTCTTTGATAGTAGGAAATACATTATGCGCAAAATGTGGGATAGCACTACTGTTAATGTATATAATTTTATTTTTTGAAGGTTTTGAGAAATATTTTAAATTTGTACAATATCGAATACTAGAACACGGAGTACTTGAGTAAATATTACAAGATTTCATTAATCCTCTACTACTAACAAATTTACATTCATTTTCCATATAGAGTATTAAATAGTAAAATTTTATATAATAATTATCAAATAATATGTTCTGATTGATCTTTTATAATTAACTGAGGACAAATAAATATTTTAGCTTTATATTTTTTCAACATTGCTTCATGAAAAGAAACGTGTTCACAAGTCTCTAATCTACATTGTCCATTTATAGGGATATATTGTTTACACGAGCAGCTTCTCGTGTATCCATAATATCTGCAATCTTTAATTTTAGATACTTTATAAATACCTATACCACCAAATGCCGAATTAACCTGTAATAATGGTGATTCTCTGGGAATATGTTTTTGAAACGGTCTAATATGTAACAAACGCTCATCTATGCCTTGTTGATGTCTATGATAAACCATATCCCAACAATCATAATCTATACAACGATTCCATATTTTTTTATGATTATTACTCCAGTTCGTTTTATTTATTCTCAACGCCCAGATATCATAATATTTACCTTTACAATTACCCATTAATACATCCCACGAGTTTAAATCATAACTAAATGCATCAATTAAACCTTGTTGATCAAAATTTGTCATAACATTATCTAAATCCACCATTATCATATAATCATACGCATTTTTAGAATCCACAAATTCTACTAATTTATTTCTACCGTGTGCGATAATCATGGTACGATGTTTTAATCGCGATTGAATACCTGATTCAGAAATTAGAGTAATTTTTTTATCTCTTTCCAGAGATTTCAAAATCTTTACAGTATTATCGGTTGAATCATTTTCATAAATAACAATATTTAATGAAAGAAATAACTGTTTTAGATTTAAAATACTATTTATTTCCTTTTCTATATAACTGGCACTATTTTTAGTACATCCACAAACAATAATCTTTAATGTTTCCATATTAATAATATAATCATTAATATTTAAATATGAAGTATCTTACAATTATAAACATGAATAATTATATTTATTGTTATCCGTCTTTTTTAAGTAATCTCGATACCTTTATAATGAGCAAAAGACCATTCAAAAATAAATTTATTACATATTATCCACATGAAAGTACGATTTTAGTAAAACTTGTTAAAAAAAATAATAAAACTTATAAAGATGAAAAAACCCTTTTTTGTTTAAATACAATAAGTCATAATTTTACTATTTTGTATCATAATAAGAAATATTATGGTATAGGAGGAGTATCAATGATTCATGATAATCTATTTCATTATGGTGCTTTTGGTAAATACAAAGAAGGGTTATATTTATTAATTTCAGATAATGCTATCAATTGGCAAGAACCAAAGTTAATCATATCTAGACGTTCATCATTGCCGAACGAATGTTGTTGTTTTGATAGCCAACCTTGTTTCTTTTATAATGATAGTGATAACCTATATTATCTATATCAGAGATGGAATAGTTCTAAAGGAAGAAGAAGATTACAATTATTTAAATCTGATAATATTGAAGATTGGACAAATACAGAAGCAATGGAAGTAAAAATAAATATTGATATTAATATTTATGTAGCTTATATTTTTAAAGAAAAAAATAGTTTTTATGGAATTATACTGTATTATGTTTATAAACCAGAATCATTAAAGCAGCAATTTTTAAAAAAACAGATAAAATGTGGATTAATGAAATCAGAAAATGGAATTAATTTTAAATTCATTAATGCTGATTTAATCGATTATATTAAGTATGGATGGCCTGTAATGAATAGTTTACATAATACAGATACTAAGAAATATATTTATTGTTGTAATCAAGAAGGCTTAATATCCAAACACGAAATACATTTGAATTAGTTTAAAGATAATTTATAAAGTAATATTTACAATGATTTACCCTTTAAAGATATCTGCAGAATTTTTACAGCATAAAAATATATTAATTACCGGAGGGACTGGTTCGTTTGGAAACCAAATGGTAAAAACATTATTACAATTTAGTCCGCGAAAAATTATAGTATTTTCTCGCGATGAATACAAACAGTATGAAATGAAAAAAAAATTTAATCCAAAAGAATATACTAATATGCGCTATTTAATTGGTGATATTAGAGATCTAGAAAGACTCAAATTTGCATTCAAAGATGTTGATTTAATTTTTCATGCAGCTGCGTTAAAACAAGTTCCAGCAATGGAATATAATCCAAGTGAAGCAATTAAAACAAATATTTATGGAGCAGAAAATGTTATAAAAGCAGCTATAATAAATAATGTATCACGGGTCATTGCAATTAGTACAGATAAGGCAGTAGCTCCTGTAAATTTGTATGGTGCAACGAAAATGTGTTTTGAAAAACTATTTTTATCTAATGATTTTTCTTTGGATGAATTTACACATTGTGAAATGGAAAAACCACATACAAAATTTTCGGTCATGAGATATGGGAATGTATTTGGTAGCAGAGGTTCTGTTGTCCCATTATTTTTGAAACAACAACAAATAGGTCAATTTACAATAACACATCAGGACATGACGCGATTTACGATTTCATTAGAAGATGCTATACATTTTGTATTAAATTGTAGCGAAACGATGGTAGGAGGAGAAATTTTTATTCCAAAATTACCTAGTTATAATATTGTAGACCTAGCCAAATCTATAGATGATACAATACCTGTTAATATAATGGGTATTCGACCTGGTGAAAAAATGCATGAGTGTATGATATCTGAAACAGAATCAAGTACTACGTTGAATTGTAAAAATGAGTTTATAATTATACCCATTTGTCGATTTAATAATAAAAATATACTTAGTTATTATGTACAATATTATACAAAACTTAATAAATTTGTTAAAATACGTGATACAGGAGAATATAATAGTAAAGATAATTGCTATCTGTCAACTAAACAATTAAGTTCATTAGTTGATGAATATAAAACAAAGATTTAATAAGTATATAAAATTATTAATTGAATAATGTTATATGCATTTAATATTAGGAACTGCGCAATTAGGTCTTAACTACGGTATTACAAATACTAATTTAAAACCCAGTTTATCTCAAGCTTTATCGATTCTTAATAAAGCTTATAACAATAAGATTTATATGTTTGATACAGCTCAAGCATACGGTGATAGTGAATCTAAATTAGGTATCTTTAATCAAAATAAAAGTAATACAACTATTATAACTAAAATCCATATTGTTGATAATATCAGTATTAAATCATTCGTTTCTAAAAGTATTGCTAATCTACAATGTAAATCGTTGGATGTATTATTATTACATGATTATACTTATTTGAATAATAAAATGGTTATAGAAAAATTATTAAAACTTCAACGACAGAATTTAATACAAAATTTGGGCGTAAGTGTATATAATGTTGAGGAAGCAATTGATAGCTTATCTAAACCATATATAAAATACTTACAAATTCCAGTAAATTTTTTGGATCAACAGTGGAATAACACAACATTTCAAGATTTGATTAAAAAACGCAACGATGTATTTATTTATGTAAGAAGTATATTTCTTCAAGGGATATTAGTAAATGATATTATAAAATGGCCAAAAATTACAAATATAGATAATCAGATATATTTTGATAAGATCACAAAATTAGTAGAGAAATATCAATTAAAGAATAAGGTAAATTTATGTGTTTCTTATATTAAATCTTTGAATTGGATTAATGGAGTTGTCTTTGGTGTAGATAATGAAATACAATTGATAGAGAATATTGCATTATTTAAATCTTCTCGTACGTTAAATACTAAGGAATTAAATCATATTCAAAATATATTTAAATCTGTTCCAGTTGAATTAACGAATCCTAAGTTTTGGAAAAAAAATATAAAAACAATAATTAATAGTGTAATATAATGAATACTATATTAATAATACAAGCTCGCTATCAATCTGCTAGGTTACCCGGTAAGGTCTTAAAAAAAACATTGAATAAAGAATTGTTATTATATATGATAGAACGCATAAAACAAAGTAAAGAAATTAATGAGATTTTTGTTGCCACAAGCACCAATGTATCTGATAATCCTATCTATAATTTATGTAAAAATAGTAATATAAAATGTTACCGAGGGTCCGAGACTAATGTATTGGAGAGATTCTACCAGTTATCTAATTTGGTAAATGCCAATACAATTATTAGATGTTGTGGTGATTGTCCATTAATTGACTTTAATATTCTTGATAAAGCACTAAGGCTATATAAATTAAATTATTCGTCTAAACAACAACATTTGAGCATGAAATATACAAAGGATAATTATAGTTTTCCTGATGGCTTCGATTTTGAAATTTTTTCTTTTGGTGCACTTCAAAAAGCATATGATTATAGTATACATAATGAACATGTATCAGTCACACCATTTATGAAAAATAATCCTTTTTCATTCATACACGATAATTATGGTGGTTTGTATTATACTATACCCTTGAAAACAAATTACACTAATATAGATATGAATACTTTACAATTGAGCTTAGATACAGAGGCCGATTTTTTGCTCATTGAAAATATAATAAATAAATTATATCCACGTATCAAATATTTTACAATAGAAGACATTTTAAATTACCTAAATAATAATCCAACTCTTCTTACAACATATAAAGATACAAATACAAATCTTCAAGGTAAAGGGCAAGAACTATATAAACTTGCAAAACAAATCATTCCTGGCGGTACACAATTATTATCTAAGCGCCCTGAAATGTTTTTACCCGATGGTTGGCCAGCATATTATCAAAAATCAGAAGGAATAGAAATATCTACTCTTGACGGAGTAAAACTTAAAGATTTTAGTTATATGGGAATTGGTTGTTGTATATTAGGATATAGTGATGAAGATGTTAATAATGCAGTACACTTGTCAGTAAATAGAGGTAATATGAATACATTAAATTCTCCAAATGAAGTAAAATTAACTGAACTATTGTGTGAAATTCATCCCTGGGCTCATATGGCTAGATACGCTCGAAGTGGTGGTGAAGCAGCAACAATTGCTGTTAGAATAGCCCGAGCGGCCAGTAAGAAAGAAAAAATTGCGTTTTGTGGTTATCATGGGTGGCATGATTGGTATTTATCTGCTAATTTAAACAATAATTCTAATCTTGACAATCACTTGATTACTGGATTAAATCCATTGGGGGTACCAAATAGTTTAAAGAATACTGCTTTTCCGTTTAATTATAATAATATAGAATCATTATTTGTAATATTAAATGAGCATGACATAGGAACTATAATAATGGAACCACAAAGAAATATGGATCCAACAGATAATTTTTTAGAAAAGATTCGGGATATATGTAATAAAAGAAATATCGTTTTAATATTTGATGAAATTAGTTCAGGGTTTCGATTAAATAGCGGAGGATTACATTTAAAATTAGGTATTATTCCAGATATAGCTATTTTTGCAAAGGCTATTAGTAATGGATATTGTATGGCAGCTATTATAGGTAAAAAAGAAGTAATGACATATGCCGAGGATACTTTTATTAGCAGCACCTATTGGACAGAGGATATTGGCTTTTCGGCTGCATTGGCGACAATAAATAAGCATATGGAGCTAGATGTTGGAAAACATATTTTACAGTTAGGAAGTTATTTTCAAGAAAAATTAAAAGATATAGCAGATGAGACTCAAATATGTTTAAATATATCTGGATTACCTTGTTTCTCTTGTTTTACATTTGATTATCCAAATTCTATGGCTATAAAAACTTTGTATATTCAAGAAATGTTGGAGAGAAATATACTTGCAAAAAATGTTTTGTATTTGAGTTATGCCCACAAGCAAAAAGATATTGATTTTTATTTGAGTAATATTAGAGAGGTATTTACATTATTAAAAAAATTAATAGATACTAATGAAATAGAAAAATCCTTAAAAGGTCCAATCGCTCATACAGGATTTAAAAGATTAAATTAGAATGTAATCAAATATATATATTATGAAATTAATTATTTTATGTAGATTTAAATTAACATATAAAAGAGATTATTAATATTATAACAATGAACATAATATTAATTATACAAGCACGAATGGGCTCTACACGTTTACCAGGGAAAATTTTAAAGAAAATAGAAGACAAAACAGTTTTACAACATTGTATCGATAGATGTTCTAAAAGCAAATATATTAATAAAATTATAATTGCCACAACTACAAATAATGCAGATGATGCAATTAAAAATTATTGTGTAAACAACAATATTTTATATTATCGTGGTAGTGAAAATAATGTACTTAAACGATTTTATGAAACTGCTTCTAAGTATTCACCTGATATAATTATTCGATTAACTTCTGATTGTCCTTTAATTGATGTAAATATATTAGATGACATGGTGCAAAAATTTATAGAAGAAGATATGCGATTTTTACAACCAAAATATATTTTTGGTGATAATCAAAAAAAAATGGGTGGATTTCCCGATGGTTGCAATCCACAGATATTTACATTTGATATATTAAAAGAAACATATGCTAATGTGACTTCCAGTTTTGATAAAGAACATGTGTGTCCTTATATGGTAAGAAATTATACTACATTACCATATATTATTCCACAAATTGATAAATATGAAAATATTGATTTATCAAAGTTACATTTAAGTTTAGACACTCCACAAGATTATACATTAATTTCTGCAATATTTAAAAAACTTTATAAAAAAAATCCCTTTTTTACAATTTATGATGTATTAAACATTATAAATAATAAATCTATTTCTTCTGATTTATTGGTGTGAATTAGTTAATTCATTCTTTTCAATAATATTTATCAATTGTTTACTAATATTTGGTACATATTCTCCTATACTATCTTTAATATACTGATTTTTATCCCTTGAATAATCTTCTGTTTCAAAATAATTTGGTATTGTTTTTATTGTATTAATATGTTTTATTAATGTTGGAAAATCATGGGCAACAAGAAGATTGGGATATAACTCAGTTTTAAATTCCACAAACGCAGGTAATAACCATCCACGTTCCTTTATTCCAGGTTGTGTTATATCCACATTGTGTAAAAAATCAAATGTTATTAATATTACCTTTGAATTATTTAATAATGCCTCTAGAAACGATGTGGTAAAATGTATACAAATAATAATATCACAAAAGAAATAATCATAAGTAAGACATGCATCTCGTGTAATATTCTTAATATTAGCATATTGTTGTATTAATCTATTTAATGCGGATGGATTATCTCCCCACGCTCCTTTATAATAAATAGACATATCTTGAAAATTATTAGTTAATAAGTTGAAAATATTAGATCTATATTGATTTATTCTTCCTCCATATATAGACCAATTATCAGTTCCCTCGACTATTAAAATACCACTAGTTTTTGATTGTTTATATAGTAGATTATCTATTTGAGGTAATGTTCCTATCTTAAAAACATTTTTTTTATGTTTTACTAAATACTCATATTGTTTTTTACAAAATAACAAGAAATTTATGGGTGATTTTCTGAAGTTGACAAACAATCTGTCCATCATTGTATCATTAATAAAATGATTTGTAATTCCATGACCTATGTAATAAATTTTTTTTTGGTCAAAATCATGAATGCATTTCCACCAACCATTTAAATCAATAGATAAAATTAAATAATCCATTTTTTTAATTAGTAATGCAAGTTCAGTATTATTATTAAAAAAAAACACATTCTTATTATTTCCCAAATAATTTTTTGTATATATAAACCGCATATTGTTTTGAATAAGTAAATTAAAATTATATTCTTTATTAGAAAAATTTTTCATCATAACACGTTTCATATAATATTGTGCGTTTCCCTGATTAAAATATCCTATTATCTGACATATATTTTTTGTCATTTATAATTTATATTAAAAACTTTCTAATATAAATTCTCAGTTTATTTTTTAATTTTAATTACTATCAATCCTTCTTTATTACGCCACAAACTATCTGCTGGCGGAGTTGCGGGAGATTCTATATTTAGTACTACCTTATCTATGTGATTCTTTAAATATGAAATAAACCAATCATTTGATGTTACATTGCTTCTTGCGACCGGGTTAACACCAATGATATAATCAAGACAATCGTCACTAACTAATAAACCACCTGGTTTTAATATACGTATACATTCGTCCAATGCCTTTCTTAAATCATATAATTTGTTAAAAGTATTCTTTTGATAAACTACATCAAATGTATTATCCTCAAACGGAGCCTTATGAATGTCACCTACTTTTACATATTCTTCGTCTTTTGAAAATAAATCTAATCCAAAGGTATTTGGAAGATTAAATGTGTTTCTGATATACTTAATTTCTTCAACCCAGCGGCAACCTATAGATAATACATGACTTTTAGAATTTAATTTACTAAATAAATTATGTTTTTCATTATCAAATCTAATACTAAAACAAGTTCTTCCTCCTGGACCATCAGCTCCTTGCCGAAGAGAATACTTTTTCTGTATGTCATTAATAGTTCCTATGTCCTTTTTATCTTTAATTTCATTCCAACCTTTAATCGTATTATAATTATATTTCACATGCGCAGATTTCGGTGTTATTTTTGGCTTAAAGACCGACTTCCATTCTACATCTTTTAAAATTTTAGATAGTTCTTCTACACTAGTATTTTCATTTATTTGAAATCCAGATTTATCGGTTAATATTTTACACACGTTATCAAAATCATCATTTATGCCTCTTTTACAAGTATGAATATTATAGTTCTCCTTCATGATAAAATGAAAATCATCAATATAATCAGCATCAAATCGATCTAATCTTACTGAACGATTTAGTAGTAAATTTTTTAAAGGTTCCATTAATGTACTCATTATAACTACAATAATATAAATGGTTTTAAATTAAAATATTTTAAATATTATTATGAATTTTTATATACTTATATTTTGAAATATATATGGGTATTTTTGTTTGCATTCTTTTAATGATTTTACAGGATTATTAATTTTAACAGGCCCTCCACCATAACTAGGATTTATTGCAAATTCTAACTGCAATAACACACGTTCTCCTTCAACTACCGGTAATCCTTTGTGGTATCCACGAGTATCTTCAAATATAATTGTCCCACTCTTACCAATATAAGTAATTATATCATCGGCGGGATAGTTTTTTTTTATAGTTTCATCGCTTTCTCGTACAAAAGCTCCTCGACCAACTGTTCCAACGGTAGCATGGCTTTTTTTTACAAAAACATGAGGTCCATTTTTTATATTTACATCTTTTACATAGATAAAAATCTTTATCCATCTTTCATGATCAAAATCTCGATGAAATAATTGTGCATTATCTACTTTATTATTACTATTTATATTTTTAGTAAACCATAAATTAGTTTGTGTAAGGATTGGTTTTGCATTAAAATAATTTTGAACTATATTTAATAATTTGTGATCACAAACTAAATTTTGTACTGCTGGAATATTAAAAACCTCTGCTTGAGATTTAGCCCAAGCACAATTGTCTTGATAATTTATATTTGAATTATAACGTACTATACGACCTGTTGAGCGCTCTTTAAAAGATAGATTTTTCATACCATCTAGAATAGAATTACACATTGATTTATCTATATGTCCTATACAATATCCATCATTGTTGAGTTTTTGTAAAATGTTCTCATCGTCCATATTAAAATTTATACATGAATCATTATTCATAAATGTATATTTACCCTCTAATTTATTCATTAAATCACATATAATCTCATTAAAAATAAAATTTGTTTTAAATGATAAGGTGTTCCAATGCATTTTTCGTGAATTATTTGAATAAAAGATGTTTAAATCATTAGTATTATAATAGCGAAGATATTCATTTATGTATTGAATTATATGAAATTTGATTTGTGGATCCAATGAATATTTATCGACAATAGCTTCTACCATTTTGGACATTTAAATTAAATAATATATTAGATTTAAATTATAATATAAAATAATACTAATTAATTAAATATAATGTATATTTTTGCTTCAAAAAACAACTTTGTTTCAAAGCTATTGTTTAACAAATTATCTAAAAGAACAAACGAAGATTGGTTATTTGTATCAAATAAAGAATATTTACAACCTCATACTATAGGTGTATCAACGCCGTCTACATTTCAAAATAAAGAAATTCAAAAAATATTTTTCTTTCATTGGTCTTTTATAGTACCTAAAACTATATATAATAAGTATGAATGTATAAATATACACACTTCCAATTTACCAGATGGTAAAGGGGGTAGTCCTCTGCAAAATCAAATTATAGATAATATAATGCATTCTAGAGTTAACGCATTGCGCATGTCTGATGATGGTTTAGATGCGGGACCTGTTTATTGCTCAAAACATGTAACATTGCAGGGGAATTTAAATGATATATGGTTAATGCTATCGAAAATTACTTATGATTTGATAGATACTATAATAACAAATAATACTACTCCTACGCCCCAAATGAAAAATTCTAATTGTAAAATTTATAAAAGGAGGCGAGATAATAAAATACCATTTGAGTCAAATGATATTATAAAAATTTATGATTTTATTAGAATGTTAGATTCCAAAGAGTATCCTAATCCGTTTATTGAAATAGGTAATTATAAATTAGAATTTAATAGAGCAAATTTTAATGGAGAAAAAATACACTCAGACGTTATTATTAGAAAAATCAATTAATGTTTCTTACTAATTCAAATTTTTCGGCGTATTTTAATCCTACTTCACTACCCCATACTTTCATTAAATTTTCAATATTTTCATATGACCTAGTATGTGGATATTTTCTCATTTCTTTATTATAATTATTTTTCAAACACTGTAATTTTGTTTGAAATGTATCTTCTACATCATAATACATATTACCATTAAAATTCGAAAATGGATTATAATCAGTAGATGATGGAATAAAATATGACATAATTTTAATTTTATTTCCTAGCTGTGGTCTAAAAACAGTTATCGTGGCTTTATAAACCAATGCGTGGTCAATATTATTACACTTTCTATGATGAGTTAATATAATGTCAGGTTCAAAATCAACATTTTTCTCTATAAATTTACATAAGTCTAACAATGGCACAGAATCCATTTTATTATCTGGAAAACACCCAAAAGCACAGTCTGTTATTCCAAGATCCTTACAAACTGAATCTAATACATGATTTCTATTATAATTAACAGTATCATTTGTTTCCTGTCTAGATGATTCTCCATCTGTAAATGTAATTAATTTTGAATAATATCCTTCATTATTTAATCTTTTAATAGTTGCTCCAGCACCCAAGGTTTCATCATCGGGATGAGCTGTTAATATTAACAACTTCTTTATATTATATTCAGTCATTAAACACTCTGTATTGCAAATATTTTTCTTTTCTACGTATTTAAAACCACAAGATAAAAATAAACGAGAAGAAGCAATATTTGCACACTTTATTTGAGCAATAATTTTTTTTGTTTTAGGATAGTTTGAACTAATTAATTGTATAACCTTTTTAATGATAGATTTTCCATACCCTTTTCCTCTATAATCAGGGCACATATTTATTCCTATTTTACATATTTTTTCGTTTGTTTCTGGGTCTGCTAAGTGATTTGAAACACAACCTATAAAACATATTTTAGTATCTCCTAAGTATGCAAAAAAGGGTTCAATATAATTATCAAAATATTTTTCATAAAACATTATCTTAAATGTATCCCACTCTTTTAATTCTGAATTAAAACACATTTTTCTTGTAGTGTCATCATTTCTCCATTTCATTATCAATTTTCCATCAACATCAGTCTTATCAACCTTTCTTATAGTAATTGACATTATATTAATTAATTAATATATATGTTTAAATATAATTCAATTATCATATTTAAATGTCCAATTTTAAAATATTAGAAAGAGATATTGGACCTGAGAACCCCACATATATTATAGCCGAATTATCCTGTAACCACAATCAAGATAAAAATATAGCTTTAAAACTCATCGAAGAAGCACATAAAGCAGGCGCAGATGCAATTAAATTACAAACATATACACAAGATACAATGACTATTGATTGTTCTAATTCCTATTTTACTGATTGTTTAAAAGGAACATTGTGGGAAGGTGAAACACTATATCAACTATACTCAAGAGCATATACTCCTTGGGAATGGACGAAAGAATTAAAAGATTATGCAAATTCATTGGGAATGGACTTATTTTCTTCGCCATTTGATACCACTGCAGTTGATTTTTTAGAATCTCTTGATATACCAGCATATAAAATTGCATCTTTTGAAATTGTAGACCACGTTCTTATCAAAAGAATAGCACAAACAGGCAAACCTGTTATTATATCTTCCGGAATGGCATCCTTTCAAGAATTGCAAGAAGCAATTGATTTATTGCGAAATAATGGATGTACTCAAATATGCATGTTAAAATGTACCAGTGCTTATCCTGCAAAACCAAGCGATGCAAATCTTACAACTATGAAGGATATGGCAGAGAAATTTAGTGTTGTAACGGGATTATCCGATCACACATTAGGTATTGAAGTGCCTATAACGTCGGTTGCTTTGGGGGGTTGTGTAATTGAAAAACATTTTACTTTATCAAGAAATAGTGGAAGCCCCGATGATGAATTTTCTTTAACCCCTGATGAATTTAAACAAATGGTAGACTCGGTAAGAATTGTAGAACAAACATTGGGTAAAATTACTTATGGTGGAGTTGAAAAAGAATCAAGTAGTAAAAAATTTCGTAAGTCTTTATTTGTAGTTGAGGATATCGCAAAAGGCGAAAAACTAACAAATAAAAATATAAGACCCATTAGACCTGCTAATGGGATGCATACAAAATATTATTACGATGTATTAGGAGAGACAGCATTGAATGATATAAAACGAGGAACACCTTTACATATTAATTTAATAACTTGTTCAAAAGAAAACCTTCAAACAGCTTTGGAAATAGAGGGCGAAGTTCAAATGTCCGTCAAATTTTATGAAAAAATAGAACAAGACATGATATAAATGGAATTAAAAGAAGCTAGGGCAGAAGCAGATGCTTTTCAACAACTAGTTGACAAAAGCAACCACCATTAGCACTAATCTTATTTTAAGTTGTTTAAAAATATAGCCCATTTACCATATGGCGCGTTTTTTAATTTATATAATTTATCTATTTCTTCCGAAATAAATACATTCTCTTCATCTATATTTTTATATGTAATATAGTTAATATTCATATCACCGCAAGTTATATTAAACAAATATTTTGCTCGTTGTAAATGCCAAGGTGACGTAATTATAACAATATTATCTCGATAATTTATATTCGATAAATATCGCGATATATTAATAGCCTCATCTACTGTATTATTGTTCTCTGTGAATTCTTTCTCAATATGAATCTTTGGATATCTGTTCAGCAAATACTCTTTAACTAATATACAATGTGAGATTTTCGAAAATCTATAACCACCTGATAAAATTACCCTACTATTTGGATAATTATCTTTTATTTCAAGATACTTTTCTAATCGATTAATAGTTGTACTATGTAATTCTCCACTCTTATTGTTTGCACCACCAAGAATTATTATCATATTATATTCTTATAATTATGTATTTAAATGAGGATTATTATCTAGTAATAAATACTTATCCCGTTCTTCTGTTGACGTAAATTTTAATTTCGCATAGTCTTTTAAATCGTATTTTATTACATTTGTTGTTGAATGATATTGTGTCTTCGTCTCTGTACTTAATATATTTGATGTATACAGAGTTTTAATATCTTTATTCAATAGTATCGCCGTTGTAGTAAATGAAGATTGTGAATCTACAACATATAATGCATTGGCTATTAGTTTAAAGTCAGTATCTACGCTATTAGATTGAAAATAACTATTGCTATAAGTATCTAAAATCTTAGAAATAACAGGGTTGGTTTTATCTTCACTAACCACTAATATTTTTTTGTAATGTGAATTGTCAATTATATCTTTATAAACATAAAATGGAACATGTTTCCAATTTATTCTTCCGGTAGTATTTAATGCGTCGCCACCACGGACATGTATAATTAATGTATTATCGAAATCTACATCACATTCCATTTTTATATCTAATATTTCAGTAACAATTTCCATAATTTTTTTATATTTATTATCATCAATATTTTTATCCCAAAATGACCTTTTCATTTCCACCGTATCATTATCAAATAAATAATCTGGACAATTTTTAAAAACTTCACTTTGATACTGTTTTAAAGTTCTTAAATCTATTTTCTCCGGAACAACAAACGACAATGAATAACTTATAACTTTGAGTAATTGAAGTATATTATTTCCTAAACGGCCATATTTCTCTACAATTAACATTTTAATAATATAATAATAATTATCTAAATATAAATCATTATTATAATAGTATTAATAAATAACATGGAAATACCAGAACTTGCTCCCCTTGACAAAAAAATTCAATATGGCAAACAAACGATTGACCAAAGTGATATTGATGCAGTGATATCTGTTTTACAAGAAAATAAATACTTAACTACTGGACCAAAAGTAACTGAGTTTGAAAATGCCGTTAAAGAAAAAATTAATGTGAAATATGCCGTCGCTGTTAATAGTGGAACAGCCGCTTTACATCTAGCTCTTATGGCCTTAAATTTACAATCTACCGATGAAGTCATTGTTACAACTATGAGTTTCGCAGCTTCAGCCAATGCTATTTTATATTGTGGTGCAAAACCCGTATTTTGTGATATACAAGCAGATACAATGAATATCGATCCTTTAAAAATAGAATCCCTAATAACTATTAACACAAAGGCTATTATTATTGTTGACTTTGCAGGACAACCCTGCGATTACCATCAAATTATCCCTATTGTTAAAAAATACAATTTAATTCTTATAGAAGACGCCGCTCATGCTTTCGGTTGCCAAATATCACAATGTCCAAAAAGTCCTTATATTGGTTCATTTGCTGATATGACAACATTTAGTTTTCACCCTGTTAAACCAATCACAACTTGCGAAGGCGGAATGATTGTTACGAATAATAAAGTATACCACGATTCTATGAAAAGAAATCGTACACACGGCATTTCCATAGATTATAAGATAAGAGAAAAAACTGGTTCTCATTATTATGATATGACATCGCTAGGTTATAATTATCGTATACCAGATTTATTATGTGCATTGGGAATATCTCAATTGAAGAAAATAGATGAATTTACTCAGAAAAGAAGGAATATTGCAAATCAATATAATATACAATTTGCAAAACTTAAAAAATGGATTATTCCGTTAACACAAAAATATGATAGTGCTTATCATATTTATATAATTAAATTACAATTAGATCAACTAACTGCAACAAGAGATGAAATTTTTAAAGTTTTACAATTTTACGGACTAGGCGTTAATGTTCACTATAAACCTATTCATTTACATTCTTTTTATCAGGATAATTTTAATACCTTAAAAGAGCAATTTCCAATTGCAGAAAAGGTATATAATCAAATTATTACTCTTCCTTTATTTCCAAGTATGAAAAAATCAAATATAAAAGATGTTATTAATATTGTTACCAAGGTAATTTTACATTATTCAATATAATTATTCTAACCGTTTCCAGTATTCATTCAAATACAACTGAATGATGTCTTTATTGGATTGCATATCACTATTTGTCCATAAACCAAAATATAATGGCAATATGTCTCCTATATCAATCGCCGATTTTCCTATACCATAAATATAATTGGAAATAATAGGACCGTATACACCGCCTTCGCATAAAGCAATATCAAAGTCTCCTAATTTATTTACGATTTGTTCTTGCGTATGAGTATTCCAAGTAGAAAACTTGATAAAACAAAATTCACAATTGGCGAATATATCGAATCCATACAGGTTTTTCAGTTTGACCGTTTTGATTTGTTGTTCTATTTCTTCTGCATTTGGAGAGATTATTAACAACTTCTGATTATTCAATTGCTCTATCCAAGGACTGTAGTGTAAATGATTGAAAATATTTGTTACTGTGCTACTTACCCATTGTTTATTCTTTAAAACATCAAATATAGATTTATAAAAATCTGACTTATTTTCGTTCATTAACTCTCTGAATGTTGGGTGCCACGTAGAAAATCCCATACAAATATCTGATTTATTAAATGATTCCATAATTGCATTTTCAAATGCAATTATATCTCCTGTATGTTGTAACCCCAACTGCGGTACTCCTCGAACCAAACTTAACATGATATTCCAAAAATGCTTCGCTTGTATATTACTTTGATATTCTGGCGTTACTTGTCCTGTTTGAAAAAAAGTTCCTTGTGTCACATTATTAAGCATCAAAATAATACTCGTTAAAATTATACCATCTTTATCTGTTTGTGGGATTAAAAATGTATCATCATTTGCAATTTTCGATTTTAAATATGACCCAAGTGTTTTATTATCATTTTTGAACATAAATCTTGAAAAATTCAAAGTCTGCGCTTCAATGGATGTTTTATGATTGTTTATTAATCTCCAACCAACAGTGCCCCATACCTTGGTATTTGTTAATTGACGATTTGTTATAAATGGAGATACAAGCATATATGGGTGTGGCAACATATCGTTTCCATAATCTCTTTGTTCCGATTGTTGTATATGATATGTTTTTACAAAATAAGGCTGATTAAATACTTCAAATCCTAAAATATTAAATAAATATATCAGCTTATTATCGCATCCGGGTTTGCCAAATATAAAATTAAATATTTTTGCATCCTTATAT
>Ga0115000_10001809_pt1 | contig 18751 bp, 21 predicted proteins | sample ArcticOcean_MG_C_6_FD_89690 | JGI IMG/M metagenome (GOLD analysis project Ga0115000, IMG submission 89690) | Marine microbial communities from western Arctic Ocean - ArcticOcean_MG_CB8_128 | ecosystem: Environmental > Aquatic > Marine > Oceanic | place: Arctic Ocean: Canada Basin | collected... | reverse complement strand
GCAAACGAACTCTATTTTTGCGAGTTCTAGGTTCTTATCCTGAACAGGGGTTGAAGCGGGCATGAAGTTATTTGAAAAAATGACCATCATTGGTGTTGGCCTTTTAGGGGCTTCTTTGGCTAAGGCCTGTCGCAAATACAATCTTGTAGAAGAAATTTCAGGGTTCGGTCGCAATCGTGAAAATCTGGAAAAAGCCAAGTCTCTCGGTATTATTGACCGTTGCGCCGCAGACTTGGCAGATTCCGTAAAAGTTGCCGATCTTATAGTTCTTTGTACGCCGGTATCTCGTATCGTTCCGTCGATCGAGAGTTTATTGCCACATCTGAAACCGGGGGCTGTGATCACCGATGTAGGCTCGGTGAAAGGGCCACTGGTTCACGAAGCGGACAAATTGATGCCAGAGGGAATTTTCTTTGTTGGTTCGCATCCCATTGCCGGCGGTGAGAAGTCGGGCTTGGAAGCATCGCGGGAAGATTTGTATCTCGACGCGAAATGCATTTTAACGCCAACACCAAAAACCGATGCTCATGCTCTAGAAAAAGTCGGTGCTCTTTGGGAATCGGTGGGTATGGACACGCTAATACTCGATGCGGACGAGCACGATTTTGTTTTTGGTGCGGTGAGTCATTTACCTCATATCGTCGCTTATGCGTTGATGAACACTCTCGGAGCTTTGCGCACCAAGCAGGATCATGAGGTCACTGCCTATTCAGGAGCAGGATTGAAAGACATCACCCGAATAGCGTCCGGCGATCCGGTGATGTGGCGTGATATCTGCCTCTCGAATCAAATGCATTCGCTGGACTTGATAGATCGATTTCAGAAAACGTTGAGTGATATACGAGATGTGATTGAAAAAAAGGATGGGCAGGCTTTAGAAGAAGCTTTTACTGTTGCTAACAAATACCGGCTGAAAGTAATTTAACGCAATGATCATAGCCATAGACGGACCGGCAGGCAGCGGTAAAAGTACGGTTGCAAAATTTATAGCAAAGAGGCTCAACTACCGCTATATCGATACCGGCGCGATGTATCGAGCGGTTGCTTGGTCTGCGGAAAAAAAAGACATTGACCTGGCTGATGAAAATGCCGTGGGCCAATGGGTAACACAATTGAAAATCGAATTTGTAGCCGACCCAGCAGGGCAGCAAGTGAAGGTCAACGGAGAAAATGCCACCGGCTTGCTAAAAAATGAAGTCGTTGGAAAAGGCGCCGCAAAAGTCGCAGCGCAGAAAAGAGTTCGGGAAATTCTCGTTGCTAAACAGCAGGAGATCGGTCAGTCGGGAAACGTGGTGATGGACGGTCGTGATATTGGCACCCAGGTGTTCCCGAATGCAGAGTTGAAATTCTTTATGGATGCGGATGCAGAAGAGCGCGGTAAAAGGCGGTATTTGGAATTGAAGGTAAAAAATCAGGATGTTGATCTGGAAAATATCATTGCGGAGATAAAACAAAGAGATCATGAAGATAGAACCCGTGCCATCTCACCCCTTTGCCCAGCAGAGGACGCCATAAATATCGACACTACAAAATTTTCTATTGAAGAAGTCATTGAAAAAGTTATGGAACAAATAAATTTAAAAAAAGATATCTAAAATTATTTAATAACCTTATAGAAAGTGAGAATCAGCAGGTCATGAAAATACCTAAAGAGCTTTTAGCGAAAATGAACGCGGATGATAAGGCCGAGTTGGAAGGGCTGACGGCCAGTGAAGAATCCGTCTATCAGGAGATGGAAACATATTTTAACGAGAGCCTCGGTCGGTTTAAGGCATCCCAAATAATTATGGGAAAGGTCATCGCTATTTCCAAGGGACTCGCCACAGTTGACGTAGGCTTTAAATCAGAGGGAATGGTTTCTCTTTCTGAGTTTCCTGAAAGCGGAAAAAACCTACAGATTGGTGACGAAGTAGAAGTTTATCTGGAGAAGGTAGAAGACAACGATGGCAATGTCGTTCTCTCGAAAGAAAAAGCCAATAAAATTAAAATTTGGGATGATCTGGTTAAAACTTACGAGGCAGATGAAATTATCCAGGGTACCGTTATAGCAAAGGCAAAAGGCGGACTTACAGTCGATATCGGACTCAAAGCCTTTTTGCCGGGATCACAAATCGATCTTCGCCCCATTCGCAATCTGGAAAAACTGATCAGCGAAAAGTTCGATATGAAAATCATCAAGATGAACAAAAAGCGTGGCAACATTGTTCTCTCTCGCAGAATTCTTCTGGAAGAACAACGCAAACAGATTCGATCTGGCACGCTTGAGAAAATGGGCGAAGGCAACCTCATTGAAGGAATTGTTAAAAACATTACCGAATATGGCGTGTTCATCGACCTTGGCGGAATTGACGGATTGCTCCACATTACTGATATGTCTTGGGGCCGGGTCAACCATCCTTCCGAAATGTTCTCGATTGGCGACAAAGTAACGGTAATGATTCTTAAATACGATAAAGAGAAAGAACGCGTTTCACTGGGGCTCAAACAAACCAGTCCCGATCCATGGGTTGATGTCGATTCCAAGTTCCCAGTGGAGACAAAAATTAAAGGCAAAGTGGTCAGCATCACAGACTACGGCGTTTTTGTCGAACTGGAAAAAGGTATCGAAGGTCTCGTGCATATTTCAGAAATGAGTTGGAGTCGGCACGTCAAACATCCAAGTAAAATGGTTGCTATCGGTGATGAAGTGGAAGCTCTTGTCCTCACTTTGGACAAAGAGAAGAAGCGAATCTCACTGGGCATGAAACAAATTGAGCCGAACCCTTGGGATAAAATTGAAGATAAGTATCCTATTGGTACAGAGGTTGATGGTACAGTAAGAAACTTGACCGACTTTGGCGCATTTGTTGAATTAGAAGATGGTGTTGACGGGTTGATCCATATCTCTGACTTGAGCTGGAAAAAAATTAAGCATCCTTCTGAAGCGCTGAAGAAAAAAGACAGGATTGCCTCAGTCGTTCTCAGTATCGATAAAGATAACTGCAGGATTTCCCTCGGTGTTAAGCAATTACTACCGGATCCGTGGGATAAAATTGCAGGGAATTATCCGATCGGAACAGAAGTTACAGGAACAATAATCAAAGTAACAAGCTTTGGTGCCTTTGCTGAGTTTGGCGATGGACTAGAGGGTTTGATTCATGTTTCGCAATTGAGTTCTGAAAAAATCACCGATCCTGAAGAAGCTGTAAAAATCGATGATGAGATCAAAGCAAAAGTGATCAAGGTAGATATCGCCAACAAAAAAATTGCCTTGAGCATCAAAGCTCATACAGAAAACCTGGACCTTTCCGAAATTGAAAAGGAACAAGTAGATATGGAAGCATTTAAAGAAGAGTAAACTCGAAAACCCGGCCTCGATCGAGGCCGGGTTTGATTGAGCACGGAAAATTCTCCCCCAGTCGGAAAGGTCACTTTTGAGAAAATTTTTTAAATGGACATTAGGTATATGCGCATTCTTTTTTGCGGCATCCGTAATGGGTGGACTTATGCAGAACGGTTGGAAAACCTCAAACAGTGAAATCGCTTTGGTTCATGTCAACGGCATGTTGATGGATTCCACTGAAATAGTCCGGCAACTATCGAAGTACCGCCGAGACCCCAAAATTAAAGCTATCATTGTTCGCATAGACTCACCGGGTGGCGCAGTGGCTCCGGCACAGGAGATCTATGATGAAATCAATAAAATTAAAAACGCCAATAAAATTGTTTATGCTTCGCTAGGCAGTGTTGCGGCCTCGGGTGGATATTATATCGCCTGCGCTGCAAACTATGTCATCGCCAATCCTGGTACGCTGACGGGAAGCATAGGTGCCATTATGGCTTTCAATAACATGGAAGAACTTGCTAAAAAAATTGGCGTGCAGCCCGCAGTGATCAAAAGCGGAGCATTTAAGGATTCCGGATCTCCGCTTCGGTCCATGCGGCCGGAAGAACGCAAACTATTACAAAATGTGGTAGACGATGTGCACCAGCAATTTGTGCGAGCAGTATCGCTGGGGAGAAATCTCTCTGAGGATGAAGTAAAGCTATTTGCTGATGGAAGAGTCATGACTGGTAAACAAGCGCTTGAATTTAAATTGATTGATGAGTTTGGTGGGCTGGAAAAAACCAAGGAAATTCTAGGAAAAAAAATTGGCATTGTTGGTCACCCAAGCATCATAGAAGAAAAAGAAGATGTCCCATTTATGGACTGGTTGATGCAAACTGTTGTTTCTAAAAACCTTACTCAGGCCTTTTCGTCTGTACCTGCACCACGATTACAATATCTTTGGTTTCCTCAATAAAAACAATGATCTGTCGATATTCCGCCGGCCAAGAGCTTTCCAACTTTTCTAGCTTCTAAAACTCGTTCGTATGGGCTAATTTTAGGCGTTTTTTGCTGATCGATCACAGACCTAAATCTTCTTAACTCAATTAAAATAAAGGACTTGACTTAATTATTGCGAATGATATAATTTTTAAAATCCAATTTCAATATCATTAAAATTGTTGATCCGTGGGGGGGGAGACTTTTAAATGACCAAAGCAGAACTTGTAGAAAAAGTAGCGAACCAAATTAATCTGACTAAAAAACAGACCGAGGTTGTCGTTAATACAGTTTTTTCAAGTATTACCGATTCATTGGCTGAAGGAAAAAAAGTCGAATTAAGAGGGTTTGGGAGTTTTCGTATCAGGCAAAGAAATGCTAGGGTTGGGCGTAATCCGAAATCTGGACAAAAAGTTGATGTTCCATCAAAAAAGGTTCCTTTTTTCAAGGCGGGAAAAGAACTGAGGGAATTGGTTGACGAACATGAAGCGCAAGAGGCAGCAAGAGAAGCAGAAGAACCCCAGTAGTCTTTATGGAAAGGGATTCCACTCCCCTAAGTGGTCCATTTCAACCCTCCGTGGCTAGCAAACTTAGACAGTCGTGTGGGCGACCGTCTCTTGCATGTTAAAACAGTTTCATTTTTCAATGCGTTAGATCTAGATCGCTAGATAAATAGGCTTGCACTCTGTTGCAAGTTTTCCCGGCAACTAAAATTAATTCCATATCTCGAAGCTTATGTCAGGCAGCTCTTTCGGAAAACTGTTTAAAATAACAACTTGGGGGGAATCGCATGGCCGAGGCCTTGGCGTTGTTGTCGAAGGTTGCCCTGCGGGTTTATCCCTCAAAGAATCCGATATCCAGTCTGAGCTCAACCGGCGCCGAACGGGGCAGAGCAAAGTCACCACAACACGAAAAGAAGGCGACAAAGTTCAAATCATGTCCGGGGTGTTCAACGGTAAAACCACGGGAACGCCAATTTCTTTGTTAGTCGAAAATGAAGATGCTGATTCTTCCAAATACGAGTTGATTAAAGACTTGTATCGACCGGGACATGCCGACTATACCTACGATATGAAATATGGTTTTCGCGATTACCGTGGTGGTGGCAGATCGAGCGCACGAGAAACGGTTGGACGCGTTGCCGCAGGTGCTATTGCTAAAAAACTTCTGGCTCGTGAAAAAATAAAAATTATTGGCTTGACTCGGCAAGTTGGCAAATATGTCGCTCAAACCATTGACCACAAAGAAATAGAGAACAATATCGTCCGCTGTCCTGATGCTAAAATGGCCGATAAAATGGTCAACGCCATAATAAGAGCTCGAAAAAAGGGTGACTCTTTGGGGGGCATTGTAGAAGTGATTGCGCAAGGGGTCCCCGCTGGATTGGGCGAGCCGGTATTTGACAGGCTCGATGCCGACTTGGCAAAAGCGGTGATGAGTATTCCTGCGGTAAAAGGGGTCGAAATCGGTGTCGGATTTCAATCGGCAACCATGACCGGTTCTCAATGCAATGATGTGTTTGCTCTGAAAAATAAAAAGGTGGTAACTGAGACTAATAATGCTGGTGGCATTTTAGGTGGAATTTCAAACGGTATGGATATCGTTGTAAAACTCGTTGTAAAGCCGACCTCGTCAATCAACAAGGCACAAAACACCATCTCCAGTCAGGGTAAGAAAGCTGAAATTAGAGTCGAAGGCCGACACGATCCCTGTGTTGCTCCAAGGGCCGTACCCATTGCAGAAGCTATGGTGGCTTTAACTTTGATCGACCATTTGTATAGAAATAAATTTTCGCAGCTTTAAGCACTCAGCATGCGCTCAATTAATCGATCTCGCTATTGTTCTAAATTCCTCCTGAAATTCTTCAAGACGGGGCCTTGTTCTTATGAAAGTCGCAATCGTCCAGAACCGTCCTGAGTTTGGAAACGTTCAGGGCAACCTGAATCGGATCGAAGAAATGCTGGCTGGAAGAGCGGCAGATTTGTTTATTCTGCCTGAACTTTTCGCTACGGGCTATCGATTTAAAGATATGGATGAAGCTCATCATTATGCAGAGCTTGTTCCTAGTGGCAAGACTACTCATTTCCTTATCTCCCTCGCAAAAAAATACAATGCACATTTTATTGCCGGGCTGGTCGAAATAGAAGACGATTGCGTCTATAATTCTTCTGTTATTGTGGGGCCAAAGGGTTTAGTCGGCCATTACAGAAAAATCCACCTATATGATTCTGAGAAATCCTGCTTCCATGCTGGCAAAGATGCGCCTCCGGTGTTTGATCTTGACGGTGTAAAAGTCGGTGTGATGATCTGCTTTGACTGGCGTTTCCCGGAAACTGCGCGGTCGCTTGCTTTAAAAGGCGCGGAAATCATAGCGCACCCGTCTAATCTAGTCCTGCCACATTGCCCGCAAGCTATGATCACGCGTTGTCTGGAAAACCGCATATTCGCCATCACAGCAGACCGGGTCGGAGAAGAAGAACGTATTCCCGGAGAAAAACTAATTTTCATAGGGCAGAGTCAGGTGGTTGACCCTGATGGAAACATACTCATCCGAGCATCAGAAACTGAAGAAGAGGTTCATATCGTTGACGTTGACCTCGTAAAAGCCAGGGATAAATATCTCAACTCCAAAAATGAAATCTTCAAAGACCGCCGTCCAGATCTATATCATTAACAGTAAGCAGGCTACATGTTTTGAAATGAAGCCAGCATAGGTTAAAATGTAGCTTCATTTAAAAACCAATACGTGTCGGGCAGAAATTGCCCGATATTTTTTTTGAGAGGAAAATATGGGTAACGAAAAATCACGATTTCTAAAAAGAGATGATGGAACAATTTATGATTCGGTAACCAGCGTGACGTGGATGGCTAATGATTCGCGCCTGGATTTGGATAAAGTGGTCTCCTATTCAGAAGCGGAAGAATATATGAAAGAATCCAACGAAAAAAAGGCAGGGGGATACAGCGATTGGCGGATTCCTACCATCCATGAAGCTTCATCCATTTATGATAAGGAAAAACTAAATAAAGATTTTAAAGATGGCGACATTTATTTGGATTCGGTGTTCCCGGTGGGGGCGGCCAACTGCACATGGACATCTTCTACCCGCGGCAAAGAAGCGCAGATAATGTTCTACGCCAACGGTTGCCCATACTGGTACGAGAAAAATGATAAAACCATTTCACATGCTGTCCGCCTTGTTCGCCGTGATAGCTAGACGGTAGATAGGCGTGCGGCCAACAGGCAAGTATCTGTTAAGGAGAGAGCAGGTATTTTTTTTTCTAATATTCTCACCCCGTTAGGGGGCCGGTTGGGCGGTTTTTACATTTGGAACCTGCAAACCGAAAAAGGGTGTCAAGGCATTAGGGACCGAAAACTGCAGGTAGAGCTTGTGAAATTCTTCGTTAGAAAGATCGGGGTTCAACATTTTCTGAACCTGTTCTGAGGAAACAAGTTGCTGGGAAGGCTCATCAAACATGGTGACCCCAACACCTATCCAGTGACCGTGGACAAATTGTTGTTGAACGAGGCTTTCAACCCCGGTGCTGTATTCCATGGCTTTTTTAATGACATGTTGGGCAATATGCACGGGAACGCATTTTCCAATAGCAATCACCTTGGAAGTTTCTCCCATAGGGTAGACTCTGAGTGCGGCTCGAGAGTGACCCAATTCGGTAAATTCCTTAAAAACTGCTTTTCGTTGTTTGCGGAATTTTTTCGAAATATAACCTTCAATTTTAATTCGCTTTTTATCCAAAGGTTGGCATTTTTCTTGCGCTTGGGCTGGGCCACTAAGGAACAGAAAACATAACGTTAAAACAGCAACCATAAATCTCGCTAAATATTTATTTCTAATCAAATTTTCTAAAATTTTAATGCGCATATCTGGGGTTCCTGTTTCTCCGATTTAAGTGAATTCATTTGCTATAATACGAAGGGCAAACTTGTTCAGGCCGGGTATGAAAAGGTGTTACCGTTTTCAATCCGTTGTTTTTTAATTTTTATTGATGTAATCTTCGGCACTTTGTTCGCTTGAAAAATAATACTCTTTGCCGTTAATCGTCTTTTTTATTGCTTCTGTTTTTGGGATGTACACGCCGTTATTGGGGTCCTGTACCATTTCTGTTGGATTAGGCTCTTTGGAACTCGATGGGAAAATCAGGCGAGCAACGAAAATAACAATAATAACTGCAATTCCAAATAATGCTAAACGGGCCATGTTCTTATTGTAAAGATAAAGACTTGAAGATACAACCTGGGATAATCCAAAAAAATAAAGCGCTTTCTAATCTATGAACGACAAGCCTAAAAAAATTAAGAGTAAAAAGAAGTCTCTGGTACCCGCTGTGCGGCGCGAAGAGAGGCTGGTTCCTCTCGACCCTTTTGCGGCCTATCTTCAGGAGGCAAAAAGATACCCGATACTTTCGGAAGAGGTAGAAAAGGAATTGGCGATCCGCCTACAGGAAACGGGGGATGTCAATGCGGCTTACCAGTTGACAACGGCTAATTTGATGCTTGTTGTTAAAATTGCGATGACCTTTAAACGTGAATGGCAGAGCCTCATGGATCTGGTCCAGGAGGGTAATGTTGGTTTGATGAAAGCCGTCAAAAATTTTGATCCTTTCCGGGGAGTTCGCTTATCAGCATATGCTACATGGTGGATCAAGTCTTATATATTGAAATATATTTTGGACAACTGGAGGTTGGTTCGGGTGGGTACTACAAATTCCCGTCGGAAATTATTGTTCAACTTGAAAAAGGAAAAAGAACGATTGGAACGGGAAGGGTTTGACCCTTCCACCAAGTTGCTGGCAGAACATTTCGGAGTGGATGAAGGTGAAATCATCGATGTGGAAGCCAGCATTGGCGCCGTCGATGTCTCTATGGATACCCCGACCCGTGCTGATAGCTCCATGACCCCGGCACAATCTTTGAGCGATGGTAAGTCGCTTGAAAAAAGAGTTGAGATTGACCAGTTCCGTGAAATTCTTCAGCAAAAAATTGAAGGATTTAAATCGGAATTGAAACCGGGAGAAATTGAAATTTTAGAAAAAAGAGTGCTTTCAGAATCCCCAATGTCATTACAGGAACTCGGGGACGAAAGAGGGGTAACCCGTGAGGCAGTCCGTCAGGCGGAACAGCGACTGTTAAAAAAATTCAGAATCTATATTGAAGAACAGATGCCGGAAGCGGCAGACTATTTTAAAAATTAAGGAGAAGAAAAATGGAAACCCGGACAGAAACGGACAGCATGGGGGAAATCGAAGTTCCCACCAATTGCTATTATGGTGCGCAAACCGCGCGGTCGCTTATCCACTTTGATATTGGCGCAGAGACTATGCCTCGCGAGCTCATTCGTGGAATGGGTATTCTTAAAAAAGCTTCCGCTATGGTCAATGCTGAACTGGGTTTGATGCCGGTAAGTATCAAAGACTTGATCGCTAAAGCCGCTGATGAAGTTATCGATGGAAAGCTCGACGAACATTTTCCGTTACGGATCTGGCAAACAGGTAGTGGGACGCAATCGAACATGAACAGCAATGAGGTTATCGCCAATCGAGGCATTGAATTGGTAGGAGGAGTGATAGGTTCTAAGGACCCGGTGCACCCTAACGATCATGTAAATATGGGCCAGTCTTCCAATGATACGTTCCCAACTGCGATGCACATTGCGGCGGTTGAACGCATTCGTGATGCCTTGATTCCGTCTTTGACTACACTCTCCGATTCGTTCCGAAAAAAAACTACCGAATTCAAAGATATCATTAAAATCGGGCGTACCCATTTAATGGATGCGACGCCCCTCACGTTGGGGCAGGAGTTTAGCGGTTATACCACCCAATTAGAATATGCGCTTGACCGTGTCAATGGGTGTATGCCACGTATGTACCAGATTGCACTGGGGGGAACGGCTGTTGGTACTGGGCTCAACTCGCATCGCGACTTTCCTGTAAAAGTTGCGAAACAGATTTCAGATATCACTGGTTGTCCCTTTGTTACGGCACCCAATAAATTCGAAGCACTTGCGGCGCACGATGCAATAGTTGAAACCAGTGGAGTGCTGAAAACCATTGCTTGCTCTCTTATGAAAATTGCTAATGACATCCGCTGGTTGGGTTCTGGACCACGATGCGGTATTGGCGAGATCTCTTTACCCGCGAACGAACCTGGCAGTTCAATCATGCCAGGCAAGGTGAACCCCACGCAGTCGGAAGCGTTGACCATGGTAGCTGCGCAAGTAATTGGCAATGACACCACGATCAACGTTGGCGGCTCATCGGGACACTTTGAACTAAACGTGTTCAAGCCAGTAATGATTTACAACTTGTTGCAATCCATTCGTCTCCTCGCTGATTCATGTAGATCTTTCAACGATCATTGTGTCGTTGGAATCGAACCAAACAAAACACAAATAGAAAAGCACCTCAACGGATCGCTCATGTTAGTCACCGCACTCAATCCGCATATTGGCTATGATAATGCTGCAAAGGTTGCCAAAAAAGCGTATAAGGAAAATACCACCCTGAAAGAATCTGCCATGGCATTGGGATTGTTGACTGCTGAGGAGTTCGATGAAAAAGTAAGGCCTGAAAAAATGACCGGACCAAAATAGTTAAAATTGTAAAATAAGGGAGATATATATGTTTCAAAGTTGGGAACATTTTATTGGCATGGTAGTCATGCTAGCAATCATCCTCCCGATCATTTTTAAGAAGATGTATTAAAAAGAGAAAAAATCAGATCGTTTACTATCACATTAATTGAAAAAATAGATTAACTTTAAAGGGGTTTTAATGTGAAAAATTATTATTATTGGTGGGGTTTTGGGGGTTGTCGGTGTGATGCTGGCGTTCCTTCTATTCTCATCTCTCGACTCTATCATCACCGAAGTAGTTGAGCACTTTGGTTCTGAAATTACGAAGATAAAAGTCAGCTTGGATAAAACAGTAATATCGACGCAATTAAAAAGAATGTAGATTCGTATTCCACACCTTCAAAATCCGACCCTTATAAAAAAAAGGAAAAGGAACCGTCTGATAAAAAGCAGAAGAAACTAATTATTAGTGATGGCAAGATCAATGTCAGTGCTTTCTTCTTGAAGGGTAAGTCTATGTCAGTGAGTCTGCCTGGTTTGATCTTGAATGATATAGGGAAGGATAAGGGCGGTGCTACACCTGGGGAAGTCACAAATAAAATTGTCACTGCTCTCCGGCAGAATATCGATAAAGCCGTTGGCAACTCTTGGTTTTGATCAGGCTAAAAAAACGATTGAAGGCGTCGCCAAAGATCTGAAAGGGAAATTCGAAAAAGGCATTGGCGATCCAGAAAAACTCCTGGACGGAAAGGCTGAAGATATTGGCAACGCCGTAAAACGCCTCTTCTAAGTAGCGAAGCGCCGCTGGTAATGGGTTGGAATGGTAGTGAGCGAACAGGGATTGCTTTGCTTTTAGAAAGGTAGGAGAGCTTTCCTGTTCATATGCTTAAATAAAATTGCAGGAAGAAGGGAATCGTTCTATCGCCAGAAGGTGGGCTAGATAATTGTTGAAATTTGTGAGGTTAAATCTTCAGGTGCTGCACCTGTTATACCTGCTGAAGTGAAAATTTCATTTATCCGAGATTCGACCAAAGCATCGAGGTTAGTGCTGTCACGTAGGAGTGAATTCAGTGAGTTATCCTTAGATGCCTGATTGCTCAAAAAATCTACGATGCTGCCTGTGTTAATTCCAGATTGTTCAAAAATACTTTGAAGTTGACTCAATAATTGTTCGGGATTATTACCGCCTTGTGCCTGGCGAAAAGCCTGTAATTCAGTTTGAGTCAGTTCACCGTTTTCATCCGTGTCAATGGACTCAAAACTATCGATAATTTTTTGTCCCTGTCCCATTCTTTCTGCACGGACTTGAACTTCATTTTTATCGAGTCCACCCGACTTATCGGTATCTGCCAATTTGAAATTCTGCTGCGCCTGTCGAGCGATGGTATTTAAAACTGATTTTCCTAAACTGCCAGTGCCTTCAACCATTGAGTCATCCTCCCCCGAAAAGATGTTTAAATACGGGCGATCCATGCCCTGTATTATCTTATCGGCGGCTTAAAAAAATGACTTAAGCCTTTATTTAATAGGTCTTATAGATCTCGAAAAAACAAGGGGTATGTTGCAAGGCGGGGATGCTAGTAAATCTATAGTAAAAGGCTAAAAAACTCCCATTAGCTGATCTATCTGCCTTCCAAGCTAGTGGACTGAGTAGTCAAACATGCGATTTACGCATTGAAGGGCACGTTTTTGCGTTTCGGGGGCGATTTCGATGATACTTTGTGGGCTTGGATTTTCGAGGACGTTCAATATGTCTTCCAGTGAATTAGATTTCATATATTTGCACATCGTGCAACTGCCTGCGAAGGTTTTCTGGGGGAATTCGGATTGCAGGACTCCGGTCAATCCACACTCGGTGAGCAGGAAGAAAGAGTCTTGTTTAGATTCGCGTACATAGTTGAGCATCTGGCTAGTGCTACCTACATAATCGGCTTTGTTGACCACCGCTGAACTGCATTCGGGATGGACAAGAATTTCGACATCTTCAAAGTTTCGTCGTACTTCGTCGATACTTTCAGGTTGATATTCTTCGTGGACGTAGCAGGTTCCATCCCATAACTGGATATCTTTATTAACGCCTTTTGCTTTAAGGTTTTGAATTATGTTTTCCCCCATCAATTTGTCAGGGAGAAAATAGATTTTATCATTCGGTATTTTTTCTATAATTTTATAAACATTGGATGATGTGACGCAAACATCGCATTGTGCCTTCACCGCTGCGGTGGTGTTGATGTAGCAGACGAAAGTATGGCTGGGAAACTGTTGCCGTAATTTAATAACATCGGATTCGGTGATGCCGTCGGCTAGTGAACAACCCCCATTTGGATTTGGGTCGAGCACTGTTTTTTCGGGATTGAGTATTTTAGCGGTTTCTGCCATGAACCGAACTGCGGCGAAAACGATAATATCGGCATCGGATTCTTTTGCATTTTTTGACAGTCCATATGAGTCACCTGTAAAATCGGCAACGCTGTAAAAAATTTGCGGTGCTACATAATTGTGCACCAGGATAATGGCATTTTTCTCGCGCTTGAGTTTTTCAATGCGCTCAATAGTTGGTAGCAGCAGCTCACAGTGCTCTTTTGTAAACTGGCAGATGGGGTTGCCAACATGGATATCTTTGAGTTTTTCGTAGAGTTGTTCTGCACTGACCATGAGTTTAGCCCGGCGGCCATTGCATAGGGCGACCGCCCAAAAGGTGAAAATGAATATGGAAAACGGATTGTCCGGCTCCCTCTCCACAGTTTACCACAAGCCGATAGCCGGATTTGTCTAGTCCGCGTTCTTTTGCTAACTGATTGCCAACAGTAATGATAGAACCCATTACTTCATGGTCGGTTTCTTCTACATCCAGCAAGGTGGCGTGGTGGGCACGCGGGACAATCAGAATATGAGTTGGTGCCTGAGGATTGATATCATTGAAAGCAAATAACGTGTCAGATTCATAAACCTTATCTGATGGAATAGACCCTGCGCTAATTTCACAAAACAGACAATCGTTATTCATCCTGCCCTTTTTTGCTAGCAGGTGAATAACTAGATTCAAATTGTTTCATATGCTCGATGACATCTTCTTTGTAAGTAATAAATGGGTCGAGCATCAAAAAAGGATCATCGGTTTTGTTGAGACGGAATCCGATCCAGTCGATCAGGTAGCTCATATGTGAGTGTTGGTTGATCAATAGTTTAATGAGCTCACCACGGCCTTGGGCACGAGTGCCGCGTGGAGGGTTTACCTTTGCATAATCTACTGCGGTATCCGTGGTTTTGCGAAAACCATCGCCGCTGGCTTCTAATCCCCAAAACAAACCGTTTTCTTTATTTAAATTATGGTATTCGAGATCGAGACTTTTTAGCCAAGGGTCGTGCCAGTCAAGATTTTCTTCATTTTTAAATTCGCTGAGCATCCAATATTTGCTGGCCCAGTCCACGCGACCTAATACGGCTTCGGGTCCTTTGGGCAGATCGGTCAATACCGATTCCCAATTTTCAAGTATCCAGTCTGTTTCTTGATTTGTCCCGGCGAGATGTTTTTTGCAGGTGTCCAGCATATCCAGTTGTAACTCCAACGCTGTCGAAGGGGCACCAGAAGCCAGGGTAACATTCCACTTGAATTCCTGATCGCGAGAAATGGAACGCATGGACTGAACGGAATCGGCAAGAATCCATTCCTTTTTTGCCACACCCAGTTGCATGATTTCAAGTATCAGAGTGGTGGTGCCCATTTTCATGGCTGTAGCAAACTCGCTCATATTGGAGTCGCCAACGAGAAGATGAATGCGCCGGTACTTGCTGGGGTCCGCTAATGGCTCATCGCGTGTATTTACGATGGCGCGGTTGTATTGTACCCATCGATGAAATTCGTTGGGGATATGATCTACACGTTGTGAAATCTGAAAATCAACTTGCTCGTCTACTGCTCCCTGCGGCGAGACACCATCCCAATCGCGAAACGAATTTGGATCGCAGGAACCAATGCGCCCGGTACCGCAATAGATTTGTCGTGTTGTCAAAAATGAGGATAGTAGTTTCAGGTTTTCGCCTTCATCAAAAGGGAAGTCCCGCCCGACGAGATAATTCTCATGGCACCCGAACGTTGCGTTGGTTTCCAGGTCAACATTATTTTTTATGAACGATACATTGTCGGCCCAACCCAACTCTTCCACGGCGTCCTGAATAAGCATGTCGCCTGCGCGATCAAAGGTGATTAGGTCGACAAGGTTAGAGCATTCGGGCGATGCGTATTCCAGGTGCCCCATATCTATATAAAGCCTGCCGCCATTAAGAAGGAATCCGCCGTTGCCAGGGGGTTCGTCGTTGGCACGGTAATGCAGATCAAGAACCCCAAGTTTTTTAGAGAAGATATGATTCTTTATTTTGTTGGCAATCTCCATGGGGTCGAGACGAAAGTCATTGTCATTATTGTCTTTAACCAGCAGACCGTATTCCGTTTCAATTCCAAAAATTCTTTTTTTCATGGATTATTATTAACCGCGTGCCGTGGAGGTTTTGAAAATTTCTGCGGTTTCATCTTCATCTGAAAATCGGTATCCCTCCTCAGTTAGTGTTGCGAGGGTGGGATAAATGTCATCCTCTGGTCGCGCTTGGCCGGTAGCAGAATCGAACAATGCTGCGGTTTGCAGAAGTCGGATAGCCAGAGTCATAGCCTGTTCGCGGGTTCTTTCTGCAAGCGGTTTTTCTCCCCATAGATCTTCGTGTTCGAGAATACCGCGAATAATTTGTGATCCCGATCCGGTTGCGGTGTGGGTGCGAATTTGAAAATCAGCTCCCAGCATATCGTAGAAATGGATTCTGGCTTTTTTCAGAGCGGGGTCGTAGGTCGCGAAAATAGGGCTGACGACACCCAGGCCTTGAACTGCCATCCCGACATTTTCTTTCAAAAGCTTGGAGAGGGCGCGAATTTTACCTTCGGTACTCATCGATTGGAGTTGAGACCTTCGATAATACTCAAAATTATGGGAAAGAACGCGAGCCATTTCAAAAGCCGTTGCCGGTACGCCTGCAATGGCCATCAAGGTATGGTCGTCAATAGGAATAACCTTGTCGCATAGCTCATACATGATGCTGTTGCCCGCAGTTGCCCGCCGGTCACCTGCAACGAGAACGCCGCCTTTAAAATGGAATGCAAGAACGGTTGTTCCCTGTGGAACCGTGAATCCGTGTTGCTTTGCAGTACCTTCTAATTTTGCAGGCCAGCGATAACCGGAATTTTCCAACAACTCAAAAAATTCCCCTGCGGATGTATTGGGTTCGGATTGAAATTTCATTGGCCAGTTCGTTGCTTATATTTTTCGGATTGCTTCGGATCAACTTTTTTCATGCGCTTGAGCAAACTATCTCTACCGGGTCGAGAAGTATCGGGGCTGGCTGGCCCTGACTTATCACGATCTGGACTGGGTTCTTTTTTTTCTTCCCTTCTTAAGGGATCATTCATTTCCATCTCATTGGCTCCTGTTTTGTTCATCTATTGTGTATAGAATAATCAAACTGCTGAGGACTTTAGTCTTTCAATCTCGTCTTTACTAATAGGCCGATAAATTGCTTTACGCGTCGATTTTTCGGTTAGCACAGCTCCTTCAAGATACCATTGATCAAAAGCTTCTTGCAAAGTTTCAGGGATATCTTTTTTAGCTTCATCATCAGAATCCAGTTTTCTACTTTCATCCCATAACTTACAGGCTTGCTGTAATGCCTTATCGAGGGAATAGGTTGCAAAAGGTTGTTTCTGGATTTCTTTTTGTAACCAGTCCATCACCTTTTCTTCCCCGGCAATGGCGGTGCCATTCTTAAAAGTTCCCCAATGGCCATCATAATTCATGCGGAAAAAATTAGGGTTTCCCTCGTTATCTAGTTCTACAAGCAGCATGCGTATAATATAAGGAGCTCTTTGAATCTCTTCAAAATTTTGTTTGAGAGCCGGAGCAATACCAAACTGCAACAGGCGAGCCGAGGTAACATCCTGTGCTGATCGGTTGAAACCCTCCAGGTGTGCCATGTCCAACAGGTTCATTCGCAGCCTTTCTACATCGGCTGGGTGACCCACACCGCCAAGAGCAATGCGATCATAAACTTCGAAAATCTTTCCAGGCTGGGGAGCAAACCCGAAAATCAACAATCCTTCATTATAAGGAACCGCCATAACAGGCTGGCCCATTTTTAGTTTTTCTTGAACGTAATTGTGACGGGTTGATACCGCCTCCATCCAGCGATACGGCTCTTCAAACATTTTCCAATTCTCCTCTCTGGACAGATTTCTTCCAAGTCAGTGGATCTTCACTCCAGAACTTATAACTGTTTTCTACAAGCATTTCTATTATTCCTCTCTGGACATAGAATCCAGCCGGTTCAATTGATCTTCGCTCCAGAACTTATATCCATTTTCTGTTACCGAAGCTAGGATAGGATAAATTTGAACGTTAGAAATCACATTTTCCTGTTTGTTATCTTTTTGAGCGGCAACATGCAATAACTTCATGGCGATGGCAGCCGCATTTTTTTCACAACTTTCAGCGAGAGGTTTCGGACCTCACTGATTTCCTCTCTCAAGAACATCGCGGATATGCCCCGCCCCTGGCACCCGTAGCAGTAAAAGAAAGAACCTGAAACTCGACTCCCATCATATCGTAATAATAGATAGAAGGTTTGCCTGATTCAATATCGTGGGTAGCAAATATAGGGCTGACACGAGTGAGTCCGCTAGTTGAAGCCGTCAGGTTTTCTTTGAGTAGTTTTGAAAATGTCCTAATCTTTCCTTCAAGGCTCATTGACCGAATCTGTGTTCGTCGATAATACTCGAAATATTGCGAAATTATTCGTGATATCTCAAGCGCAATGGCTGGCACTCCTGCCACAGCCATAAGTGAATAGTCATCGACCGGAATAACCTTTTCGCATCTCTCAAACATCAGGTACTACCTGCCATGATCCTTCGATCTCCGGCAACAATAATTCCGTCTTCATAATGAAAGGCAAGAACAGTCGTCCGCTGGGAGAGGGATGAGTTTCCGTTAACCGGCAGCTTATCCAGAAAGTTCTGCAAGTTATAGCCGGACTTGTCTAGCAGGGCAAAAAAGTCGCCGCCTCCCGTCTGTCTTCAATACTTTCCATAATGGATTGTTACCCTGCTTAAAAGAAATATTTCTATCCTGTTGCATGAGTTTTTTCAACGTCATCCTGACTGATTACTCCTGTTAAATCCAGAATATTTCCATTTTCAAACTCTATTCCTGTCCAATGGATGCTTTTTATATTTTCACTTTCCTTGCGGACTGCTTCGCCGCGAATTTTTGCACGGGTTCCCTCAGGGGGGAATTCAATAGCTCGCGAAATTTCTTCTTCCGTTAATAAGGAATAAACCTCATTTTCTTGCTCCAACCCTCGATACAAACCTCGGTCGGGGTCGAGATTGTGATATTCCAGATCTAGGCTTTGTAGCATGGGATCGTCCCAATCCATGTTTTCAGTTTCCATGAATTCCGTGAAAAGCTTTTCCTTAATAGCCCAGTCGATTCTATCTGATAATTTTTCTGGGTTGTGTTTAAACTCATCAAGAGTTCTTTTCCATTCTTGAATGATCCAGCCAGACTCTTTATTTCCTCCGGAATAATTTCTCTCAACGGCTTCAAGGTAGCTTTCTTGAATTTCCAATGCTGTAATCGAATTGCCGGAATTTCTTTTCAGGGTCGCATTTTTATCTTGGGATACTCGCAGTACATCGTCAACAGGATTTTCCAACTCAATGTCTGGCAACGTGGCCCCGCTTGCAATCAGGTTGAGTACCAGTAGAGTGCTACCAACCTTTAACGCAGTCGCATAGGCGGACATGTTT
>Ga0115000_10001808_pt1 | contig 18762 bp, 23 predicted proteins | sample ArcticOcean_MG_C_6_FD_89690 | JGI IMG/M metagenome (GOLD analysis project Ga0115000, IMG submission 89690) | Marine microbial communities from western Arctic Ocean - ArcticOcean_MG_CB8_128 | ecosystem: Environmental > Aquatic > Marine > Oceanic | place: Arctic Ocean: Canada Basin | collected... | reverse complement strand
GTTGTAGAAAATGTTTATTTTGTTTTGAATATTTTTGCTTTTCTTTTTTGTTACTACACCTTCCAATAAAATGCCCTTTCTCTCCACAAAAGTGACAACAGTCATTGGAACTAGATATCATTCTTTCAATTGTATTAATGTTTTCTCTTGATAAAGTAGTCTGACAAAATGACCCACCCCTGACATTATCAACACCATACTTTGACATATATTTTAAGGTGTATTTATCTTCATCGAAATCATCACAATCGGGAAATAATCCAAGTATTTGTGTAGGTTTATATTTTTTAGTCCACGCACAACCACCATTTTTAAAGTGAGAATCAATGCGAAATTTAGGGTTATCTGTTTTTCCAACATAAAATTTATTTTGAGCCAAGTTCAAGATGTAAATAAATACCATTATATATATTTGGTATGTCTGTTTATTGAGACACGGTGTCATAATAAAAACTTCAATTTTATACTATCATACTACTTTAAAATAAACATTATATATAAATGGATAACGCCTCGAAACAAAAATTATATGCAATAACATTTATTTTAGATCTCTTTTTATTTTGGTTACTATATAATAATAAGCTCGTCAAATTTGATTTGTTATGGTGTATAAGTGTAATTGTTTGCCACATACTGTTTTACTTTAGTTTGTTGTATTATAATAAATACTTGATAGATAAATTACACGCGTTTGTATTTATTTTACCAGTGTTATCTTTTTTCTCAACAAACATTTATATTAAAATTTGTTCCTGTTTGCTATTAATTCTTATACAGATTTTATGGATAAATGAAAAAAGGTGCATATTAAATGAAAAAAATGAAGATTGGGGTTATGGTGATCAGATTGGATATTTTTCCGTCGTTTTTACACCTATGCTTGCAATGAACATTGGTTATTTATTTCACAAATAAAAAGCTATCTCCCGTCTTCATTTTTTTTATAATTTAATCTTTTTTTAAGGCACCCCCCTTTGTGGTTTTACGTTTATTTTTTATATCATTTTTTAGTATTTTACCTGTTTTTTTGGATTCCTCTTTCGCAAACATTTCTGCAATCTTTTTTTGTCTCTTATCTTCTTTTTCCTTTATTTTAGCTTCATATGCAGGCCTTCTCTTATCCCACCTATTTAAACTCGTATATTTTTTTGCCCCCGCTGCATGTCTCAAAGTATAAATACTTCTAAACTTCCAGTCAGAACCAACTGCTTTTTCGCTCATAATATACACATCACCGCAGTTTAAACTAATATCAATGGTATCGCCGATCGGCATCCCGTCCTTAAACCATTGCCATCTCATTGGATAATTATCGCAACCAATGCTTATGCAAATTACAATAACCCTCTCGGTATCTCCATGAAAACCAATCCCCGTATTTTTAAGATTATAATATCTATTCCCTTCTACTACATTTATTTCTACCTTTGTGTTACTACCAATCTCTATCAATCCGTCGCCAATTTGTTTATGTAGCAATGTAACAGCTTTATATAAAATAGCCCTTTTTTTTAGGTCAACAATTCTCCCTTTTCCTTCCATAACTGCCGGTTCTTGTTCCCTATCAGGAACATAGCACAAATTTGTTCTAGCAAGTTTGTTCATGCGTCTACCACGAATTCTTGTTTCAACTCCTTCCACCATTTCGGTTCTATACTTATTCCTATCCAAATATTCAGCATCCCATTTATCTCCAGAGATCTCGCAATAAATTTCTTTTGTGGCATCACATCCTATATTATTCTGCAACCAATTTCGCATAATAATAACCCTCCCTTGATGGTCATCACTCTTCTCTACAATTTCAATGACTCCACTCAACTCATTCAGATTTAAAATATTACTATCGCCAATTCTTTGAAAATAAGGATTCAGTCCTTCCATATCACTAACCGTTAATCCTTCGCCCTTAATTGGCATTCTTCCGATAATCTCCATGCCTGCATGATTTTCCCCACCAGGTGCACAAGTTAACGAAAATCTCTCATTGGACATACGCTCTATTATAGATTCCCCAATATCAAATAGTTTTGTTTGTTTCAAATTAACCTTTATATTACATCGCGTTGCATTAACTACCACTTTCGTTGGTTTGGACATTTTTGTTTTCTTGTTTTGAATATCTGTCATTTGTTTACTTGTGTTTGGTATTAATATCTTTCGTAAAATATAGAGATTAAATCAATTTTTTGATTTTAAATACTAACCTTCCAAAGGTGGGTATTGTTTCTATCTGTCAAATTTAATTAGCAGATGTTTTCATGAAACACTGTTTTCAGAAAATTGAAGTATTTTTGGGGAATCTCGGTAAAAGGAAAACACTACACCCCATTCTTACAAAAATTTTAAAATGTCCCAAAATCAAAAAGAACAACAGAGATCAGTATCAGCTGTGGCTCTCGTTCCAGAGTCACCAAGTGACAAGCTTTGGGTGCAGTTAAAAAAATTCAAAGAACTTCTGGATAATGGTATCATCAATCAGGGTGAGTTTGACAACATGAAACAAGGCGCCATCATGCTCATGGAACATAACGTTAAAAAAATGACGGGAAATGCCCAACAACAGGCGTCAAAAAAGGTGGTGATAGTGCCGGCGGCGACGAACCGCCCACCCGGCAAGCACTATGTGGGCGAAAGTAAATCCCATGAAATGGTCATAAAGCTTGTCTCAAAACTTGTCTCAAAACTTATACTAATTGGAAAGCCCGAACAGGCTGGGAAAACTTATGAAGTTTTATGCCGCATGGTCGCGCAATACAAAAAAAGCAACACTATCTCTATTGTATTTTGTGACAACAGTCTTCTCCAAACGCGCCAAACCAAGATAAGAGCAGCTCAACATAATGGTCTCGGAAAAGTCTGTGAAATCTCAAGTGACCCCAGCGCAGACGCCAAAACGGGGGCCGAACTCCTTGATATCTTTTACGAAAACGATGCTATGTTTTCTACAATTGTTTGTTGTGCTCACTCAAAACAGCTCCATGAAAACATTGATCATTTTCTTGTGAAAATGTCCATTCGTTGTCCTCAGTATAATTTTGAGATCTATATCGATGAAGCATCAAAAGTGGCAACAAGCAAAAAAATGGTAGACCGAGTACGCAAGTGGCAAGAATTGGACAATATTGGTAACATTTACTTCATTGATGCTACTGCTGAGGATGACCATGGGGGGCTTTTCACCGAATACAATGAAATCTTCCTTGCGCCTTCTTATGCAGATGGATTACCCATCAGCGAAAATTACGTCGGAATTGAAGACTTCAACCATATTGAATTTGAACCCCAACTTGGAGAGGACAACGTGGGTTATGCTAAAAGAATTCTTGATGCCGATCCTTTGAAATCATCCGATTACGCTTTTATCCCAGCCGGTCACAAGCAGTCGTCGCATGATGAGATGTGTGAAATGCTTGTCGCAAAAAACGCTGTAGTTGTTATACTAAATGGCAGTTTTAAGGGTGTTCGTTACAGTATTGAAGGTTTGGACGAAGTTACGCGGTTTTGCACAATGGAATTCCCTGACGAAAAAAAAGCTGAAAAAAAACAAACCATCAATGATATTATATGTACCCATGCTTTACCCATTGCGCAACAGTATGGGAAACCTCTTGTCATCACTGGCGGCGTTGTGCCTGGTCGCGGCCTTTCATTGCAAAAACCAGGTCTTATTTTCACTCGTGGGATTTTCGGTCCATGTGTTGCTAACCACAATATGGAAAGATCTCAAAAATATGGTCGTCTTAAAGGTAATATTCGTGGATGGGTGGGTTATGATACTGTCAAGGTTCATTCAAGTAAGAAATTCCATACAGGGTGTCTTGTACAAGAACATACTAGTAGATGGATTCTAGAGAAGGCGCAACTTGGAGTTGAAGGTAATGAGACCCATATGGATAAAGACACCATCCAAGAGGAAATTCGAAGAAAAACTTGCGAATATATTCCGGAAAAGGAGGATAGAGAGCCAGAGATCAAGAAATTTGAAGGGCTTGAAGGTCAAGCTGAAGGTATTGCGTGGTGGAAAAAGACATTCAAAGCCACTTCTGGCCGAAATGGTCCAAACCGAACATCACCTGTGGCAATGGGACGCGACGCTGGCTTTTACATCCGCCCTCTCGGCGCCGCCAATGATAGTAAAAGGACTGAAATACTTTCAACAGAAAGACTCCACAAACATCGCAGATGGAATCTTGACAGAAACTCCGAGAAAGGTCGCACGTGGTACACATGGTGGCCATGTTATGAAGATGTTAACAATAAAGAAACACTCCAGTGGTGGCTTATTTATTATCCTCCCAACCCAGTTGCCTCTACAACCAAATTTGATGTGTAAACTAAAAACATAAAAAACATAAAAAACATAAAAAACATAAAAAACATAAAAAACATAAAAAACAAAGATTGTACATAATCCTTTTTTTTTATAGAAAATTGAAGTTATTATATTAACTTTGTTAAATTATAAACAATCTATATTATTATAATTATGACATATAACCCTCAAGAAGTTGAAAGACAAGATTATGTCGCTTCAATAAAAAAATCACAGGATAAAATGAATACAATGTTAGCGAACTCGCGTGGTATATACGAAAAAGTAAAAGCTGTAAGGCCACTCTTCTTAAAAGTTATCAGAATATACGATGATCTCAAAGACGAATGGAAATGGAATGAATTTTGGCGGGTGGTTTACAAAAAATCCTGCGAATTCCTAAAAGACCTTGATAGAGAGTGTCTCTTGGTTGAATTAAATGTTAAAGAGTTGGATTATATAAAATCTTTTAGAAAAAATCTGAAAAAAATTAAAAAAATGTGCGAAGATAAAGACGTTATTTACTACTCGATGCTACCAGATAATATACCAATTGATGTAAGAACTCATTGTGTCCGATTTATTTCACATGCTGTCGTTGGTTATTAAAACTATACTTAACATTATATTAAATTTTAAAAACTAACTTACTTCTCTCTGAAAATGTTTTAAGTTTAGTTCTTTTTTTTAAATGATTGTAATATTTGGTAATTAAGTTAACTCGCCCGTTAACATTTTTGGCATTTGGATAACGAGATTTCTTATATTTTTTAATAACATCTAATCTAACTTTCATAATCATTGCTACTTGCCATATTCGTTTATGGCTGTATTTTTTTCGTTTATACAATCTCTCTAACTTTAAAATAGAATTTTTTATATCCTTAACCGTTGAATATTTTACATGTATTGTATCCTTTGGATTTTTATCAATATAAACATCAAATGATTTCTTTGGATTATTAGGGTTATACAAAAAACGTTTTTTAGTTTTTCTCCCCCCCTCTTTGTCTTTTACAACCTTTACACCTTTGAACATTTAAACCGCCGTTTTTTTAAATAGGAAAAATGGATAATTGTCATTAATTTTTTTATTATCTTTATGGTATTTAGTTACAAACCCTGTTTCTTTATGTGATGTCTCAATTTTTTCATATTTTTTATTAAGAAATAAATTAGTTTCACAAAATAAATATTTTGAATTATAAATACAAAGGTAACCGTCTTTATTTAATAAATTATCTATTAATCCTAGAGTATCTTCAAATGTTTCAAATGTATATTCACCCGCACTTTCAGGCCACCTACATAAAACAGAATTAGCGAATATGAGGTCACTTTTTCCAGTAATATTATCTACTTTTGAATAATATTCAATATTCTTATATTTATTTTTTTTTATATTATTTGTAATTACCTCTTCACTAATATCTAATCCAATTATTTTAATGTTAGGAAAATATAATTCCTGTAATGTTTCACATTCTATTCCAGTTGAGCACCCAAATGATAATATTTGACTTGGTGAAGGAATAATTCCTTTTATTTCTTTAAATATTTCAGGGTATCTATTATAAGATGTTGCATGTGACTTTTGATTTTGTTTCATTGTATATATATATATATTTTTTATACTAAAATTTAAATTTAGTTTATTATAGTATATTAATGCCAACTCACAAAAGTAGCGATTATAAATTATCAGCAGTTAAATATTATTTATCTCATTCTAAAAATCAAGTACAAACTTGTAACATTATACAAATGCGATAGAGGGATATTTTAATGTATTGAAATCACGACTACAGAAGAAAAAGGGATTAACATAAAACGAATTGGTTAATAATGTAAAAGATGTATTGCATGAAATACCAATACATATTTATAAAAATCTAATAAAAGGAGCATATGATAGAAGAGAAAAATATGTAAAACTACCTTCAACAAGAAAACGGGAACCAGAGAAATATCTGGATTAAGTCGGCGTTTTAAATGTTCAAAGGTGTAAAAGGTGCACAAGAAGCACGCATTGTAAATCCTTTTATTTTTTTAGTTAGACAAGCCTTTTTCGTAAATCTTCTTGGAAGATTTAATATCTTTTTATCAGATTTTCTATAACATTTTTTCGTCTTTCTCTTTATATTACAACAACTCTCCATTATAATAATAAACTATAATTTATCTGACACGCGCTCTTAATTTACTACTCGATGCTACCAGATAATATACCAATTGATGTAAGAACTCATTGTGTCCGATTTATTTCACATGCTGTCGTTGGTTATTAAAAATATTACTTAACATGCGGCTACAAAGGATCTACTATCCACAAACCTTTTTTAAAATCCTGAATATTGTCTTAGATATGTTAAAATTGGAACACCCTATACCTCATTTTCAATCTAATTTCAGCACGCTCTTTTTCAATATTCTTTAAATAATCAGCATGTTTCATCATAATTAGAAGGTTTTTTAAAGAATATTTATTTATATACCCATTTTTATATACAACGCTAATGTATTTCTCCGTAATTTCATTAATTTGACACTTATACAAACAATCTTCAATACCAATTGATATCCTTTTTCCATATTTAAATTTAAGTTTTTTGATTTTGTTAAAATATTTCTTTCTTTCTCTCTCCTTCTTTTCCGAATATGTTAACTTCTTCTTTCGGTATCTTTTATTAGATCTTTTGTATACCCTAGTAATAGGCATAGGATCAGATTTGACTTTTTTTTTTGATAAAACAACATTTATAATAAAATTGTCCCCCTCCATGTCGCCCAACGCGACCCCAGCCTCCTCCCCGCAGCTTGGACAAGTGATCCCGCCCAGCTTGCTGTTCGCGAACAAATACTCACAGCTCAAGCAGATAATAGAACCAGATTCCTGCCACACCGGCGTGGCAGGAAGGCGAGCTTTCGCAGGAGGATAAAGATGTTTAATTGTGCTCTTAAACCTATGTCTTGTTTGCGACGAGGTTGGTTTTTTTTCTTTGACCCCCTTTTTATTCTTACCATTGAACACGGATCTGGTTTGTTCTTTACAATTTTTTTTCTTCATTTTGTGTTTATATAACACAACTTATAGTTTTTTTCCTTCAATTTTATACGTTTATAAGCATGTTTATTATAATAGTGAAGGCTGTTATAAAACCTAAAACAAGGCATATTTTAGTTACTATCGGGCGAGTGTATTCCAACTCTTTATAATATTCATCAATCATATCAAACTCTTTTTTATTTGGAAACTTCATTAGTGAAATACTCCAAATTATCTTTATATCAAAGATAATGATATTCAACTATTATCATTTTTTAATAACCGTGTACAATAATTTTATTAATTGTTAAATACATCATTTAAGTGTGATGAAAAAATTGAAGTAGAAATCTCTGTTATGGTTAAATACATTAAATACCCAATAACAATACAAGAACAATATAATTGCTTTTACAACCATGAATATCCGCGAACAATTCTTCTCTTTCCAAGAAAAACAATTCCACCAATTTCTTGAATTTCAAAAAACACAATTTCAAGAATTACTTGCAATGCTAGATAATGACAGTCAAAAAGGAAAAGGGTTAAGGAAATATATTTCCAAAAAAACTCATGTCATTGCATCTATTAAATCTCCAATTGTCGTTAAGCCAATTAAAAAAGTGAAACGTGCAACAAATGCTTACGCATTCTTTACCAAAGAAAAACGTAGCGAAATAAAAGAAGCGAACCCTGAAGCGACATTTGGTGAAATGGCTGGTCACGTAAGTAGTGCTTGGAAAGCTCTTACCGACGAAGAAAAAATACCATATGTTACTCTCGCAGAAAAAGATAAGATCCGAGTCATAGAAGAACGAAAATGTTTAGAAGAGTGAACAATGAAAATAATAAATTAAATTAATAGAGACAATACTTGCACATATTGTACATTTTTGTTTATTGTTGATATAATGTGCGTAATTTATAAAATGTATATTTTTAATTCTATATATATTGAGAATATTGAAACACACTTCCAGAATGGTGGATGTACGTCGGTAGATCGCGCTGTTAATAAGCCCGGTTGGTGGCACTATAATTGGTACCGGACCAGAAATGGGAAAATGGACACAGGATACGGACAAAAATGGAATACCTTATAGTGCAGGTCAATCCCAATATCACGCGTCAACAATTCCACCTCCATCACCCGATCCTCCATCACAACCAACAGTACCACCACCCAACTGGAAGGACATATCAAATTATAACCTGAGTGATCTAGGTCCAGAGCTGATTGTTCAAACAAGAGAATCAGCAGTACGGGTCAGAGATGGACCATAGTGTGTTGAAAAATTGAATACTATTTTTCAAAATAATAGTATTTAAAAATCATGTCAATAAATTCAACAAAAGAAACACAAACACCGGAATATCAATGTGGTATTTGCTATACAGAACTAGATAACACAAATATGGTAGTTACAAACTGTTCTCATATGTATTGCAATGTTTGCTTCTTTACCTGGCTCGGTAGAAAGGAAACATGTGCATTATGTAGAAGAGTATTACTTTCGGATTTGGTATTGGATGAACGTTTGGAAAGATTACAAGGCGTTCAGAATGAACTAGTCACTAATTGTAGATATTTGGAAGATTTAAAATTAAATGTTGGAGAGATAAGGGAGGAACAAAAAGGGTTGGTAAATAAAAACAATGAACTAATAAATAGACAAATAAGAATGCGGCATTTATTAGAACAAACGAGAACGTTATGTAGGGATATGCTTATTCAGAGCATGACTGTTAAAAAGGCGATAAACTTGCAAAATGAATCATTAATACAACAGAAAGGTTATAAGAAGGAATGGAGTGAAATACGAGAATCAAATATTAACCAACAACCAATAAATAATGAATATAATGATGAAAGGAAAAGAGAAATAAATTTGGATCATATGTGCGAAGATTTGGATCATATGGTAAGATCTTTTAATGGTGAACAATGCCAAATATCAGTAAACGAAGACGATATAGAAGAAACGCACGAGTATGTATTTGAAGACGAAGAATACGCTCGTCGAAGATTTGTTAGACTTCCTGGACGCGACGTCCACCAATCTCCCACATTTTCGTTTTCAAACCCCAATACCCAACGAACTCCCATAATGATACAACCGATAGAAGGAGCAATCATTATGGAATAATTAATTAATGAAAAACAATTTTCAATCATTGTTTAATATTTATAGCTTCTTTTATGCTAAGAGATTGAGACATCGTCTTTTTTATATTATCAAGATGTCTTCTCATTGCCGTTTCAGAACTACCTCCGCTAAGTTTTCGTATCATTTCCAACCACTCTTTATTAACCGGTGAATTTATAGTATCGTAACCAGGATGTGCATCTTGCCATTGTCTCAATTCATTAAAAGCTTTGTTAGTAACGGCGGTAATACTCTCATCAATTTTAGTATTTTGAGGATCCCTATCCCACGTGTCACCGTCTTTGACATAAAACTGTAACCGTTTTTTATCTGAACAATGAATGGGTCGTTGTTTCTCTCCAACATCAGTTAAGTGTTTTGTAAATATATTGCTTAACCCCTTAACATATCCGTGTTGATTCGTATATTCAAGATCTTCTAATGATATTTTTATACCATTTATAAAGTCAGTCAAATTCATAGCATCTTTACAATGTTCATTCAGAAAAACATTAATTGTCATATTATTATTATTTGTATTCCCGAGTTTTGGAATCATTTCCTTCTGCAAATCTAATAATTTATTGATCTGATCCTGCTGTTTTACCATGGTATCCATCACTTTATTAAACGTGTCTGATATTATAGCTCCATCCGATGTAGTTTGCATCTTTTTGCATCTTTTTTTTTTGAAATTCAACAATTCGTTTTTCTTATTTTGAGAACATTTCTTTCTATGCCTAGATAACCCGCTGCGATATTTATATCCTCTTTTGCAATCCGGGCACACGTGCACCACCGAACAGGCACTATGCGATGTTACCATTTTTTGCCCTATTGTTACCATTTTGTTACCATTTTTGTGCTTTGTAGTGGCCAAGTGTTTATTCCAATTATATTTATTACTACAACCGAAGGAGCATGGGTCGCAAAAAAATTTCAATGCATTTTTTTGGCATTTTTTTTGCATATATAAAATGGTAACAAAAAAAATGCCTAAATCCTTTTTTTCCAAAATTATTTTTTTACTTGTAGGTACCGTTTTTTGACTATTTGAAGCCAGTGTGCTACATTATTGTAGTACGTGTCATTTTTTGATTAAAAGAAAGTAGGGAAAAAGTGATTCTGGACATTTCAAAAATGTCCAAAACAGAAAAAATCCCAAGAATAAATTTTAAAAAACTTTACAATTGAAATATCATATTTTAGAACCATATTGGCCCATCTTCGTCGATACCGATAACCTCTGTATCATTGTAATCCATGTAACTTTGATCGATGATGATATTCCCATACATATCCATGTCTTTTTTATAACTGTAATTTATGTTTTTTTTATTGAATCTTGTTATTAATCGTGTAATCCATTCGCAAAATGATCCCTTCATGATATATTGGTGTAATAGTATCATATATTTTTATTAAAATATATAATTCAATTTTATATACGCGAATGCGGTAGTTCAATAATATTATTGGCGCCGGTCTCTTAGATAATAAACATTATGTATATAATGTAAAAAAAATACTTAATAATTGTAAGAGGTTGATAAACTTATACATCCTATTAGGTATTTGATCAAATGGTTTAGTCTCGCCTTTCGGAGTTACCGGTCCGGAATAACCGACAGTTGTCTGCGTTAATGCAGAAAACCATAACCAATAATAAAACCCAGAAATATTTGAACTCGTGCTGCCAAATCCTAGATTGTATGATAACTCGGGATATGTATATATAAATTTTTCTTGTAACCAATATAGTAATGCAAAAACAAAAATGGCTATGAAATTATATTTAACAAAACGCATCTTCTTTTTGTTTTTTAACAAAGCTGCAAATAAAAGTTGTATCATTTATATATACTATTCATAATATTTATATATAAATGATCCTTTGTTTTTATGAATAGCTATTTTCATATGTCCTTAGTTATAATTTTTTGTAAACTTAACATGAATGTCCCTGTTATAATTAATCCAATTCCACACCAACCTACTAAATTTATTTCATTTCCAAAATAAATAACCCCAATTATAGGTACTATTAATGCAGACATCGCGTCCCAGTAAACTTCGGCATTACCCATTGTTGTATATTTATATGAATGATATAGTAAATATGTACAAATGCCGTATAATAACCATGTTATTATAGGTAATATTTTAACAGGTATAGGTCCATAATATGCATTTTTATCTTTTTTATGATGATAAACGCTTAATAAAAATTGTCCCAAGGCTTCTGATAATGTTATAACTGTAATTAAAATTACCAATGATAATTTTTTCATTATAGTATGTATTATTATAATAAATTAGTATTCGGAATTAATCCGTTACATATACTTTATATCCCTTCATATAAGGCATATAAAATTGAAATGGTATTAAACAGTACAATAATATAGTATATAATATCATGAGCGAAACAAAAACAACCAGTCCAGCAGAGACATTCTTTCCAAATGACTTTTACTGTCCTATTACTTTGGAATTATTTCAAGATCCGTATATCGGACCATCAAATTTGACATTTGAGTATTCCGCATTGATATCCCATTTTGCAGTCAGTAATAAACACCCAATTACAAGGGTCAAGTCGTCTATAGACGAATTTGGTCCTAATATTTCACTCCGGAATTCCATTCAATCCATGCAGAAAAAATATGCTAAACATAATATTACTATCTCAACCAAGTTACAACAATCAAAAAAATATATCAAAGACGGCGTTGAGACAATTGTACTTTCAAAAGCAATAGTTGAATCTCATATAAACGGTAGCCAGACAGGAGTCATCCGTATTACAAATACTTCTGAACAGCCAGGGTCAGATATAACCATAATTATTGATCATTCGGGTTCTATGGGTTGTTCCGCGGGTCTAAAGGGTGACGATGGTCGTAAAAGGGAAAATGGGATGACACTTCAAAATATTACTAATGCATCAGCCGTTGCAGTTCTTGAGTCATTAACTGAAACCGACAGGGTCTGTGTTATTAAATACAATGGTACTGTAGAAGTCATCTCTCCGCTTTCATTTGCTACCAGCGCTTGTAAAAAAGATCTATCTGTTAAAATTAAAGCTATTAGATCAGGCGGACAGACTAATATTTGGGGTGCTCTGAGAGAAAGCTTGGAACAGTATAAAGCAAATCCAGTTTCGGGTAGAAAACAGACGATTATACTTCTTACTGATGGTGTACCAAATATTTGTCCATCTCGTGGTGAAAAACATGCTCTAACCGAATGGTATAATGAAAACCCGGATCAAAAAATAGACATTCATACCGTTGGTTTCGGAAATTCAATTGATTCTAATCTATTGGAGGACATTGCCAATGTTGGAATTGGTACATATAATTTCCTACCAAGTCCAGATATGATCGGTACGATATTTGTAAATTTGGCAGCCAATTGTTTGAGCTCAAGTAATATAATGCCCGTCATTGACATTCATCTTAAAGATGGGAATAAATTTGCGAACCCGCCTGTTCCGGGGATGACAACACAGGTTTCGCTTATTTGTGACACACATATTAAAATTAAATGTCCGAGACTTAAATGTAAGGCACCTTTTACAATAGCTTTTGAACTTGATCCAGGTAATAAGAAAATAACAACAAGTGATTTTGAAATTACAGCAGTTAGTGATGCGTTTTCAGAAGTGAGATCGGGTGAAACGATTAATAATATAGCCAATCACATTGCAAGAAATTTGGTTATTAAAGGGATTTGTAAAATTAATAATTTGATGAGTCTCGGGTCTCCTAATATTAAAGAGGTGTATTCAGCAACATTGAAGAAGTTACAAATTATACATAGTAGTAGAAATCATAATTGTTGTAAGCATTATGTAATGACATTGATGAGTGATTGGGAGAAGCAGGTAATGGAAGCCGCGAATATGTCAGCGCAACCAAGAGGACGTACATACTGGCAGACATGGGGTAGGCATTGGCTTAAGTCATTGAAAATGGCACATATGTATCAGTATACCAATAATTTCAGAGATCCCGGAATTCAAAATTATGGAAAAGAATGTATACTATTTGAAGTTCTCCAAGACAAAATTACCAAAATATTTGACGCACTTCCACCTCCTAAGCCGAGTATTCATGTTGCTCCTGAAAGTAGATGTTATAGCATGGCCGCATATAATAACCAATCGTATAATGGGTGTTTTGATGGCAATTGTCAAGTTTATATTCAACCCTATGATGCTATGGAAAGAGTTGTTCCTGTAAATGTCCATAGTTTGAAAAAGGGTGACAGGGTTGTTACGTCTATGTCCGGGGCGTCTTTCAAAACATTGGATACCATTGAATGTGTAGTTAGGACAAAATGCACAGATGTCCGAGATGGCAAACCAGTTGCGAATTATATTGTATTTGATAATGGACTTTGTATTACAAAGTTTCACCCTGTATTTGATGGAAAACACTGGAAATTTCCTGCAGATATGGAGGGTATATATAATTCCAAGGAATGCGAATACGTTTATGACGTTGTTTTGAAGAATAGGAGTTCAACCATCATGGTAAATAATATTATGGTGGCGACACTGGGCCACGGTCTTCAAGGAGATGTCATAGGTCACGAGTATTTTGGTGATAAAATTATAGATGACTTGAAAAATTTGAACGGGTATAATGATGGACTTGTCACTACTAATGGTTTTAAGAGAAATAATATAACGGGTTTAATTGACGGCTTATACTAAAAATAGTTATAAATGATATAAAAGTATATATGAATTTAATTAAAATGGAATTAATCAAATCTTTTTTACCAGATCCTTGTTACACGTCGTCCGTCTTTTTAATATGCAATATACCATACACAATTTATGTTAGAAATTATAAAATTCTTTATACGCAGGTACCTCTTGGCATTACTAGTATTCTTTTACACAGACATATATATGAAAAAATAAGATTTATCGATATAATAGTTGCAAATATGGCATTTTTACAACATTTTCGTCAGATTTATTTATATGGTAATAAAGTATCTAAATTTTTTTATATGATCACACCTTTGACATTTATAGCGAGTAAATATTATGCGTTTGATCCAAATATGCAATATGAGTCATCATTGCTTCATGCATTTATGCATTATTTTCTTTGCATTGGAACAGCAGCGTTAAATTATAGTGTCGGATTACAAAAGGCTAAATATAAATAATAGAAATAAACTATTAAAAGTATATAAAATAATTAATTATATGGATAATTATATAATTAATTTCTTAAGAAAATGCCACATTCAATTTGATGATATAAATCAATTAGACGGGCACATGGTTCCAAGGGAGGTTTTTCTCTCCGATAAAGTATATAACGAGGTGAAAGAAGATATAATAGAATTGAGAAAAAAATACAGTAGTTCAAGTTTAACATGTCTTCAAAAGACTGCACAAAAGGATCAAAAATGGCCACTTTTAAATTTAGTAAGACAAATACTCCGTATTCAGAGTTATATAATGAAACCGATCCGTAAATCGGATGGGTATACAAAGGAAGGTAAAAAGAAATACAAACGATTTTTCTTAATTTCAAAATTTAAAAACGTTGAAGAGGAATGAATTATTTATTATAATATGATGTCTTTTTCGTATGAATCATATTTTCAAATGACTCTGTAGTGAGAGCTATAAAAACTAAAAAAGCAATGTTTAAAAAAATCATTATAAGATAAATTAGTGTAACACCGTCTACATTAATAACTGAATCCTTAATACACGACACAACATTTTTCGTTTCTCCTAATTTACAGGAAACCATATACTATATACTGATATTAGTTGCATTCGGATGTCGCGGAATTGGTGTCACCCGATTTTGCAAATTCGTCTTTCCAATATTTTCTCCATTTTTCTTGATCTGTAAGAGATGGGATCTCGCTTATAGTAGTAGTATTATTATCCTCTTCGACATTTTGTTTGGTTGTATTTTCATTGGATTTATCTTCGGTGACTTTTTCTTTTAATTCTTTGATTGCTAATTTAACATTTTGTTGAATTTTTTCTTCATTACTTTCCTTCTGTTTTTTTACTTCAACGAGTTCCCTTAATTCTGTCGTACTTGCTACATCATTTTTTTTAGTCGTAGTATCAGTATTTTTATCTGATCCTTCAGTGTCTACATTTATATTGTTATACCCATAGTATGCCAGAAGAGCACCAATAGCTCCTAAACTACCTGCTAATAAAACGCTTTTATTATCCATTTAATGTATACAAATATTGTATAATTAAATATTTAACCCAATTAAAAAATTGAATTATATAATAAATTCCAACTAAAATTTAATATATAATTAGCAAATACTAGAATCAATGTCAAAAGAATCAAAAGACAGCGCCATAGCTTATCGAACTTGCTTCAGTAGTATAAGTTATCATGGTTATAAATTGGATATATTAAAGAGTGGATTGCAGAAATACTTGCGACGACGCGAATTGGATAAAATGTTATGGTGTTTGAGTGAGATATATTTATTTAAAGTTTACGCTGAAAGTTCAAACGAATTGAAAGCGACAAAAGGTATTATTACAAATCTTTTAAATAGATTGATTATAATGTTAGATGAAGAATTGCTATTTGTTGAATGGGACAAATATCTTATTATTAGAGATTTGATAAATAAATTTGAAGATAGTGGGAGAGATGATATTTTAAGTTTGGTGAAAATGTGTAAGATTTTATGCTCTGCGAGACTATTGCGTAGGAATAGTGATATAAGGGCATATTATCGCTTCTCGATGATGAATAAGATAAAAAGTCCAGATGTTTTAGTAGAACAGAGAGTTGGTGAGGATATTGATAATTGGTACTTTCATAATTTTAAAGCATATTATGAAAAGGGTGATAGAAATTGCTTTTATTGGATGTATAAAATATACTGTGGTGGACGGGAGGGGACGGTAAAGAGATTTAAAAGAAAAGAGAATGTTTATATGATATGGGAATATTTACAAAAGAATGCATTTGGTAATGGTTTATTGAAGAAATGTATTGATTATAGGTTGAAGGAGTTTTATAATAAAAATAGGAAAGAGAGAGGTATATTCTTAAGTGCTGCGGTGGATTTATGTTTAGAAAAAGACAATATTGAATGGGACAATGCTTTATTGAAGGAATGTGTGGAGGCAGATTCTAATGATATTAATAAAATGTTTGATGGGAGAAAAAAGTTGATAATTGATGATTATGTTATAGATATGCATACTAGTTTGGGGAGAAGACTAGGGAAAAATGCTATTAATTTTATGGCAGAAGGATCACTTGTTATCAATGAAGACAAAGAGTATTTGATTGAAGAATGGAGAACATCGTATAATGAGGGAAAGTTAGAAAGTTATGCCGCTAAAGTTGCAGCAAAGAAAAAGAAGGCAATGAAAAAAGTGATAACTAAAGAAAAAGAGGAAACTGTTATTAATAAAGAAAAAGAGGAAACTGTAAAGAAGGAGAAAAAAGGTAAGACTGAAAGAGAAAAGATAAGAGCTGCTAAGTATAAAAGAATTAAAAAATTGCGAGGGAAGCCAAATTTTGATGATTTGGAAAAAAATTTAAAGTATGTAGATGGAATGGATGTTGAAAAAATCAAATTATGTAGTGAGCAAACTTGTGGAAATAAAGCGATGTGTTTTGAATATGAGGGAAAAATTTGGAAGGAAAGTAGAAAGAGTATGAATTATAATAGAGATTATTGTGTACTGGATGCATGTAAACAGCATTTCGGATTAAAAAATATAGGAATGGAAAGAGTTTTGAGTAATTTTAGAATAGAAAAAATAGATAAAAGTAAAAAGAGTTGGGTGGATAATTGGCATAAAGTTTTAATTAAAAAAGGTACGGAGCAGATTGTTTATTGTGTCATGAATAAAATAACACATTGCAATTGGAAAGTCCCAATGGAAATAAGTGTTATTAAACATTCATTTCCAGGTGTAAGATGGCAGTTAAAAGAGTTTGTAAAGATTGGAGTATTCCGGGGAATTTTCAGGTGCAGTGATTTTAATTGTAGAAATGTGTTAGTAGGTTGTGAAAAAAGTCATTTGCCGCAATATCTTGTAAGTATCGATGAGGGGGATATTGGAAAACGATTGGATATAATTGGAAAAAGAGAGAAATGGTTAATTAAAGCGTTGAATAAGGATAAGACGATTATAAATGAGATTCTTACTGAGCTGACATATGACCACACAAAAATAATTATGTGTTTGGAGGAGATGGAGCGATATAAGTTTGGTGTTGAATTGAGAGATGAAGTAGGAAATAATTGGAAAAATTTAAAGGTAGATTTAGAGAAAGAAGAGGTTCACTTTTAATTTAAAGAAAAATACATGAAGGATATAGTATATAATACTTCATATGAATTCTCTTGTAAAACATAATGATAAAGATGAGCGGTTAATAAATGACGGTAAAAAAATAATTGAAAACAATGATTTTTTAAAAGATCTCTCCAACTTAATGGAATGCGATGAATTTCAAATATTTTATAGAAAACATATGACAAATTGGATTGATATAAAATGTTCAACAATTTACATGCGGTTATATTCAGAGTTTAAATCAAAATATCAGAAAATTTCAAATGTAGAATTAGATAAACATGTTGTGGTTTTTTTATTAAGAAAAATAATGACAGACAAAGAATTGCGACCATTTTCAATTAAAATGATAGATAAAATGCAAGATAAAAAATGGAATACTCAATTATTTTGGAGTGAATTTGAAAATTATATGTTGGAGAATCAAAAACAATTGGTTATAACTGATAAAGAATGACCAAGAAAACAAAAACTATCATACTAACAAATTTTTTGTGAAATAAACACTGATAAAAATACTATAATTGCAACAATAATGCTACTAGTTAATGGCACTTGTGCATGATGAACAAACATATGCATTAATTGATCAAAAAGAGAGAGAGATGTTGTGCCATTTGGAGGCTTAATTTGTTTATTTGTAGCTAGAGGGGAAAGTATAAGAGGTAAAAATAAGTTAATGAAAATAGCAACTAAAACGGAACAGCATATAATATTATTCATTTTTATATATAACTATATTATTAATCAAATTGTATATAATATGGAAAACAGAAATATCAAGGGATTTGAATCTTTGGTAAAGCCAGATGTTTTACGCTCATCGCTGCCTACTGACAAATTTGTGAAAGATCTAGTAACAAGGACAAGGTTGGAAATTAGAGATATTGTTTCGGGGAAATCTCAT
>Ga0115000_10001807_pt1 | contig 18768 bp, 19 predicted proteins | sample ArcticOcean_MG_C_6_FD_89690 | JGI IMG/M metagenome (GOLD analysis project Ga0115000, IMG submission 89690) | Marine microbial communities from western Arctic Ocean - ArcticOcean_MG_CB8_128 | ecosystem: Environmental > Aquatic > Marine > Oceanic | place: Arctic Ocean: Canada Basin | collected... | reverse complement strand
ATAGGCGTTCTCATCATCTTCAATGGGTAGAAAAGGACTTTCTGTTAATACATTATTTGAAGGGATTACTAATCCACCGCCTAGAAAAATTCTATTACCTACTCCTTTTCCTGTATTAGCAAGTAAATATTTGAAATTGAATCTTGTATCCCCTAAATATCCCCCCTTGGAATTATCAAAATCAGAGGAACTACATTCCGTTCTATGATGGACACTAGGCTGTAAATTACCTGTATCTGCATCTCTTGCTTCCCACTCCATGCATCGTTCCATTAATAGTTGGGATAAAGATATATTCCAATAATCATTTAAGCCAATTGTTAATCCAAGATTTAATATTTTAGAATTTAATAATCCCATATGTTTATAATTTTCTTCAGGATCATCTGGTGGACCAGGTAATGGAATTATTCCATGGGACCAATCAATACTTTGATAAATATAATCACTAGTAAACATTACTTCACCTGCTCCAAGACCAACTCCTTTATCTGAATTGCCAACTGGCAATGAAGGATTCCCTCACATGGCTCATTGTGGATAGAAAAAGCTTAAAAATAATACAATCAATATTTTTTTCATTTATTTATGGTTTCTTTTTTAATTTATTTTTAGATCTTAATTTACTTTTATTTGTTTTACTAATCTTAGAATTAAGTAATTTTTTTGACACTCTGTATTTAGTATCTTTATTAATATTGCTATTACGTTGACTTAATGACCATATTTTAACCGATTTAATTCTTTGACCATTTAGATTTTCAATAAAATACTCATTTTTATAGTTTTTTATCCAAGTTTCAAATCTATTAACATATTTCTGTTTTCCTTTTTTTACAACTCGGCTAAAGAACTTACGCCAAAATTGATTATGGTCATGCCATAAATCTTCATATTCTAAGCTTTCAAGATTAGGTGTTTTACCAGTAAAGGGATTAATAATATCTCCATTTTGAAGAGTTGCTTCGACTATAACTGTTTTATCAGTTCCTAATACTGTTGGAGAAAACATATTCCACCTTTGAATCATCCTAGGATAATTTGCAATTTTTTTCAAGAAAGGTTTATGTTTAAAATAGTTTTTTTCATAACCATACTTCTCCATTCTATCATTCACCCCATCATTGGCTGAAAGTGAATAATTGATACTTGCTCGTAATATTAGAAGTAGACATACACATGATACTAACTTATTAATGTATACAAACTGCTTACTATATTTTTGAATAGGAAACTTTTTATATATGTTATCTTCTTTAATACTTTTAATACCACACGCTGGCATACCTAGATATATACTAATATTTGTACGATATTTAGCTATCTGGTCATAACATAATGAGAAAAGATAAGAGATGCCTGGAATAAAGAAAATCCAACCTATTAAAAAACCCATAGGTATTAAAATTAAAACCTTCCCAAACGCTTGATGCTTAATCCATAATTGTTTACTACTTGGATTATATAGCATTGCAGTAACACTAGATAAATTAGTATAATTTTCAGGCTTTTCTTTAGTGTAAGTATTATCAGCAAATATTATTCTATGGAAAATATCTAAACGTTTTATAATTCTTACGCTAAAATGACAAAAACCACAATCAGAATCATAAAATAAAATATATTTATTAGATTCATATTTATTTAAGAAATAGTCTCTAAATTTATTGAAAAAGTATTTATCAATCAGTAATATGAATGTTGACATTAGAATATAAGAAAATAAGCCTACTTTAATGGCAACTCTAATAGATATATGAAAAATAGAATATAAAATTATAAATAAAAATCTAAAAATATAACTATAGAAAGGTAAAAATAGTATTACAGGTGCTATATATTCTATACCGAGTGTTGAATACGTGAAAAATTTAGAAACAGGAAATGAAATATAGTCTCTTAGATAATAACCCACAGGTGTTAAAAATGTATCTAGTTGGAACATTTTATATACGGCTGAGCCCTCCATCCAATCATAACCAGTTTTATCAAGACCTGTAAAAAAGTATATTGTAGCTAACTGATAAATCATACAAAAGAATGCTAATAGATATAATGTTTGCGGCTCATTTACACCTACTCTTCTATTATTTAGCTCTTCTACAGATTGCTCTTTTCCATGAATGAGTGATTTCCTTAATGAATCAATACTAAAAGATATACCTAAAGGTAAAAAAGTAGACCACACTAACATGCAATTCATATAAAAATCACCTGCATTTTCAAGCATGGTTGCTCTATTATGAATACTTATAATTATAATAGCACACATAATCTGAGATAATTTTGTCCTATACCCTATGATAAGCATAATAGAAAAAATCATACCAACAATAAAGAATAAATGGACTTCCCATGATAAAGTAAAACTATTTAATAATGAAAAGTTTTTATATATACTAGAGGATACAGGTGTTTGAATAATTGAATTACCTGTATAGAATATATCAATAAATACAAATCTTCTTACTATGTCAGATAAACATAGTAATCCAAAAACAATTCTATATAGACCCAGTGCTCTGGTATCTACCGCAAACCAAGGCTTAAATAATTCTATAATATTATTTATTAACTTTATTATCATTTATATTTTTATTATTCGATTCGTCCATATAGCAATCATCATAGCACTTCTCACACTGATCTGGATTTAAGCAATTATCACATTTAATATCACAGGGATCAACCTCAAGAGATTTAAATTGTGTTATTAAAATATATCCCATTATAAATAGTAAAGTAAGTATAACTGTTTTTTTCATTTACTTTAGTCCTAATTGTTTTAAACGTTCCTGTAAATATGAACTAGCAGTATAATTCTTAGATAACTTTACTTCATCACGTGGATGGAGAAAAAATGGCATAGAATATCTTGAATAATTTTCATCTGAAGATGGATTAATTACCCTATGTGTAGTTGAAGGATAATATCCATTAGAACATTCTTGTAGCATATCTCCTATATTTACGATTAAAGATCCATAGTCAGACTCAACATCAATCCATTTATTTTCATTATTTTTAACTTGTAACCCTGGTTTAGAACCAGCCAATAATATTGTAATAAGATTAATATCTTCATGCGCCGCAGCTCTGAGCGCTTCTTTTTCATCTTTTTCTTTAATAGGAGGATAATGAATAACTCTCAAAAGATTAAAGTCGCTATCTTTAACCATATTCCTTAATGGAATAGAAAAATTCTTTTTAATAGACTTCGGAGTCAATTCATCAATCCAATCTAGTAAGATATTTCCAATAGATTTTAGTTCATGTCTTATTTTTAATGTATTTTTAGATAAACTATCTGGTATCCTTCCCCAAGGGGTATATATATGATAAAACTCTTTAATATCCTTTATAGAATAACCTTTAGCATTTTCTGATTTAATTGGAAAATATCCATCTTGTTTTTCTAAATCAAACATATAATCAAACTTTACATCAGAGTTAAAAAATGCGGACCACTCATTATAAACATTATCAATTAACAACGTGTCTATTAGGTGATTATCTATTACAGCAAACCCAGTATTTTTTAAGGACTTTACAAAAATTTCTTTTGCGCTATTATGCTGAAAATCAACTCTATCAATTTTATATGACATTATTTACTAGTTAGCCAACTTAGAGGATAATCATCATCTTCAATCAATAAACTTTGCTTAGTAGGATACAATGGTTTGAATGCATCTATCATTACAGCTAATTCTTCCGTCTTTATTTTACCAATAGATGCTTCGTACTTTCCGGGCTGAGGACCATGTGGTAGTCCCATAGGGTGATGTGTTACTGATTCATTTTCTACACCTTTCCTACTCATAAAATCACCCTGACTATAAAAAATAACTTCATCTGAATCTACATTTGAATGTGGATACGGAGCAGGAATAGAATCTTTGTGAAAATCAAATAATCTAGAAACAAATGAGCATACTACAAAATTATTTCCCCTAAATGTTTGATGAACAGAAGGCGGCTGATGAAGACTCCCTACTATAGGCTCAAAATCATTTATATTAAAAATCCACGGATAAAAGTATCCATCCCATCCAACAATATCAAAAGGATGTTTGTGATATATATAATCCTGAATTCCATCCTCCAATCGAACTTTTACTAAAAAATCACCATTTTTATCTACAGGTTTTTGCAAGATAGGTACTTTAATATCTCTCTCACAAAAAGGTGACGATTCAAGCAACTGTCCAAATCTATTTCTATATTTAGCAGGTGTTTCAATTGCAGATTTAGATTCAACTATAAGTAGTTTTGTTTTATTTGTACATTGAAACTTCCAAATTACACCTTTCGGAATTACGATATAATCACCTTCATTATAATTCAAATTACCAAAATTTGTCAATAAGGAGCCCTTTCCATACTGTATATATAGCAACTCATCATAATGGCCATTTCTATAGAAGAAATCCATATTCTTACCAATATTAGCATTACTAATAATTATATCATCATTAAATAATAGAGGTATCCTTGAATCTATAGCATTTCCTTCATTTTGAATATCAAAAGTTTTAAAGTGTCTTGGTTTATGCTGATGCTTAATTTTAGAAATTTCAATGCTATTGAAAGAACCGATTTTTTTTAGTTGAGTTGGCATGGATAGATGATACATATTAGAATATATTCCTGAAAAACCTTCTCTACTTATATGCTGCTCAAATAGCATTTTTTCATTTTTCTTAAAAACAGTATGTCTTTTTGGTGGAATACTACCCTGATGATTATAAAATGGCATTATAAGTTACCTCTTCTTTCCTGTTCATCTTCTATAGCTTCAAATAAGGCTTGGAAATTACCTTGACCAAATCCTCTTGAACCTTTTCTTTGAATAAATTCGTAAAATAGCGTAGGTCTATCCTGTACTGGCTTTGAAAAAAGCTGTAATAAATATCCGTCATCATCTCTATCTACTAATATATTAAGCTCTTTAATGGAATCAATCATTTCGTCAATATTTCCAACCCTGGAATTAAGTTCATCATAATAAGTATTTGGAACATTAAGAAATTCCATACCATTTCTTCTTAAATTTTTAATTGAACTACAAATATCATCACTTAATAAAGCTATATGCTGAACACCAGGACCTTTATTGAAATCTAAATATTCTTGGATTTGAGATTTCTTTAAACCTTGAGCAGGTTCATTTATGGGAAGTCTAACTTTCCAATTTTTAGATCTCATTACTCTACTTTTTAAAGATGAATATTTTGTTGATATATCTGTTTCATCAAAAACAACAAAATTAGTAAAACCGAAAATATTTTCATAATAATCTCGCCAATAATTCATTTTATCCTGTTCTACATTACCAACGATATGATCAATTCTAATAATTCCTGTATCATTTATGTTTAATACAGGTGATTCTAATTTTATGAAACCAGGGGCCCAAATACCATCATAAGATTCTTTAGTTATAAATGAATGTATAACATCTCCATAGGTTTTAATTCCAGCGCTTGAATAATTAATATCTTTATAAACTACAGGTTTATATGCTGAATCTGCACCTCTTGATATACATGATTTATAGGCCTCTGTAGCATTTTCTACAGATAAAGCAATATCGCAAACGCCATCTCCATGTTTTTTCAACCACTCATTAGCAGGATGATCAGTATTTATAGGAGTTGTTAATATTACATATATTTGATTTTTCTTAAGTACATATGATACGCAGTCTTTGCTTCCTGTTTCAGGTCCCTTGTATGCAAAAGGTTCAAATCCCATTACTAAGCAATAGTAATACAAAGATTGCTTTGCATTACCTACATACAATTCAATATGATTAAAATCATATATTTTAAAGTATTCTTGCCCTGTCCATTTATTTGTTATTAATGCCATATTTTATTAATAAAAAAGGCCCTTAATAAAGGGCCTTTAAATTTTTACCATTCATCATCCCATTCATCATCACCCTCACTATCTAATAATTCTGCCTCATCTAAAAGCCATTGGTTATATTCATCTTCATTATGAATTGTCATATAGCCTTTCATTCTGTAGTGTGAATTACCACATAATTGAGCACATGCAATTTCATAACCCATATTTTCTCTAGAGGTACCCTTCATTTTCTGCAAAAATTCATTTGTAGTCATAGTGGGAGTAAAATAAACAGGAATTTGCATTCCAGGCACTGCATCCTGTTTTACTCTCATCTCAGGTAATGAAAAACCATGAATTACATCCTTCGATGATATATATATTTTAATAAGTTTATCTACTGGAAGATGTAGTTGATTCAATGTTACAATATCATCAGCTCCACTACCCTCTCTATCCAGGCCAATAGGATTAACTTCCTCATTAACAAGATTGGCTCTAGTTATACCAAATTTTCCATCTAAACCAGGATAATGAATATTCCAAGCAAATTGCTGAGCAATAACTCTTACTTCAATCTCATCTGAGGAGGTATCAATAATTTTATCATATTTAACAGTATAGTAACCAGGAATAGCAAATCCGATTAGAAGCAAAGCTTCAACTGCAACTACTGCTCCCTCGACATAAGATGAGTAATGATTTGTAATCCCATGATAATTAGCCTCAGGATTATTAGAACTTCTAAATTTAATAAGAGCGACTATGAAAAATACACCCCATCCAACAAATAAGACTAACATTAGCCAATGGACTAAGCCACTCAGGTTATCACCTAGATGACCCATTTCAGAAGAAACTACAGGCATAAATTGTTGTAAAAATTCAGTCATCAAAACTCCTTAAGATTTTATTTCATTTGAACGCTTAACTAAATTAAAAATGCCATAGACTATACATGAAAGAACAAAACCAACTATTCCTAGCATAAATAAAATAGCAGTATTTAAACTTTGTGTAATAGGATCATCTGGAGCCCCATAGCAAACTGCACAAGCTCTAACAAAATTCAAGGAAAGAAACATTAATATTATGAGATTTACAAACTTCATTAAATAATTGATTTAAACTTTTTCATGAAAACTCTTGAGTAAAAAGATAGGATTATAAATGAAATGATAGATAGCAATAAGTATACTAAATAAGAATTATCGCTAAAGTTTATCCAATGTTTGTAACTCCAAAAAGAAAAATAAATTGTAAGTAACAATGAACTTAAAATAAAAAAAATATGAAATGATTTTAATGACATTTAGTGATCTCCATGATGATTGTTACCATGTTCATGCGAATCCATTTCCTTTAATACTTCTCCGTTTTGCATAGGAATGTTAGAAGGAGAAGTCAGGCTATTACCATGCCACATAGTAGGCATAAAAAATAAAACCATAAAAAACATAATAGTTAAAACTAAAGTTAAATAAATAAGAGGTTTTTCATCATTCAAATGCATGAAATTAGCCGCTACTAAATAGCCCTTAAGAAAAGCAATAGCTAATCCAACAGCTACGCCAACCCAAACAAAACTAAACTCTATGTAAGAAACGCCTACCGTTAAGCCTGTACAAATTAATAATCCTATAAATACATTTCTATATATTACTATATGATGCTTCATATCATTACTCATTAAAGTCTCCTAATATTATAATAAATAAAGAGTTGGGAATACAAATATCCAAACTAAATCAACAAAATGCCAATATAAACCAGCTACTTCAATTCGATTTGTAAATCTTTGAGGCTCGCTACTCCACATCTTTTTCCCCGGACCAAAAAAATATCCATTAACAAATATACCACCAATTATGTGTAATCCATGCAAGCCAGTGATTGTAAAATAAATTGCTAAAAAATTATTAGTAGAAGGGTAAAGACCATGTTCAAACTTTGCCGAGTATTCAAAATACTTAATAATCAAGAAACCAAAGGAACAAAGCAAAGTTAAACCCATATAAAATGAATATTTTTTAATATCATTTAACTTCAGTGAAACCCAAGACATTACCATTGTTATACTAGAGGTTATAAGAATAGCTGTATTTAAAGTAGCTAGCGGAACATTTAAAGCTGATTGGCCATAATTAGCCCAATTGGGATCAGATAATCTTAGCATGATGTATGCTGAAAAAAGTCCACCAAACAACATCACTTCTGATGCTAAAAATAACCAGATTCCAAGCTTAGCATTATATAAACCGGTATCAGGCCTTAAATCTTCATTAAACGGTATTTTCATTACTTATCTCCTGATTTTTCAGATTGAGGGGTGAAATCACTTTTATGACCTGGAACACTATATTCGTAAGGACCTCTATAAACAATAGGTTCCTTTACAAAATTTCCATGAGCTACAGGAGGAGATGGGCATGCCCATTCTAATGTTGTCGCATTCCAAGGATTAGGATCTGGGACTTTATCTTTCTTCTTCATAATAGTTAAAATCAAATTTATAATAAATGGTAACTGAGCAAGACCTAACAACCAAGCTGACATAGACATAAACTCATTAAAGTGAATTACAGATTGAGCATGAGCATAAGATTGACCCCCATCAGCTAATCTTCTAGAAACGCCAGCTAATCCTTGAATTAGCATTGGGAAAAAAATTCCGTTCATAAATATCAAGGAAAAAATGAAATGAACTTTTCCTAGAACTTCATTCAATTTCTTTCCAGTAATTTTTGGGAACCAATAATATATTCCTGCGAATATAGCAAATATGGTACCAGGAGCTACTACATAGTGAAAGTGACTTATTACATAGTATGTATCATGTAAATGAATATCCGACAGAGGTAATCCTAAAGGAAGCCCAGTCAATCCACCTATTCCAAACATCGGAAGAAAACTTAATGCAAATAACATGGGAGTATTAAATCTTATTGAACCACCCCATAGTGAAATAAATAAGCATGATAAGATAACAACAGAGGGTACTGATATAATCATCGTTGTAACGGCAAAGAACATACTCATGGTTTGACCCATACCTGTTAGAAACATATGGTGTGCCCATACAATAAACGACATAAACCCTAAGAAAATTACTGAATAAACCAATGATTTATAACCCCACAGAGGCTTTCTTGTATTATTTGCTATAACCTCTCCAACCACTCCAAGTGCTGGTAAAATAAGAACATAAACCTCAGGGTGAGCTAAAAACCAAAATAGATGTTGCCATAATATTGGACTACCCCCTCCATTCCAATCAGTTGCAGCTCCTCCTACAATTAGACCTGATGGCATAAAGAAACTAGTAAAAGCTAACCTATCCATTAATTGGAATATTGCAGCTGCTTCAAGCGGAGGAAAAGCAAGAACAAGTAAAAAAGAAGTAACTAATTGAGCCCAAATAAAAAATGGAAGTTTCATCCATGTTAAGCCTGGAACTCTAAGTTGTACTATGGTAACAATAATGTTAATAGAACCTAGCAATGATGAAGTTATTAAAAATACCATGCCAAATAACCAAACTGTTTGCCCTGTAGTTGCAATGATAGATAATGGAGGATAAGATGTCCATCCAGAATTAGCAGCTCCTCCTGGTAAGAAGAAACCTGTAAGCATTACAATTCCACCAACAAAATATGACCAGTAACTAGCCATATTAAGCTTTGGAAAAGCCATATCAGGAGCACCAATCTGCAGTGGAACTAAATAATTACCAAAAGCACCTACTACTATAGGAACAACACCTAAGAATATCATAATAGTTCCGTGCATAGCTCCAAATGAATTATACATATCTGGAGAAAGAATTCCATTTTCAAACATAAAACCTACAATTGGTATAGGAGTATTTGGATAAGCCAACTGCCATCTCATTATCATCATTAAAGAAAATCCAAAAAATAGAAAAAGGAGTGATGTTATACCATACTGTATACCAATAATTTTATGGTCTTGTGAAAATATATACTTTGTCCAGAAACTTTCTTTATGATGTGTATTACTCATTGAAACCTCCTAATTAATCAATTTTTATATCTAAACGTTCTTCTAAATTATCCGTGTCTACCATTCTTATTGCATCCCATGTCAACTTCGTGCATACTCGAGCGCAAATTTGACATCCTATACACTCATTAAATCTAATTTGAACAGGAGGTATAGGAGGAAACATATGTTTATCTACAGCAACTGGTTCAATACAATCTACAGGACAAAAAGGAATACATGCCTGACAACCAGTACAATTATCTTCATCAACCCAAGCTGTTAGCTTAGGTCTAACCTTCTTAAACCTGATTTGTTCAGGTAATTCGGGCACTGCATTTAAATGATCTTTTATTTTCATAGAATATGTGTTTTAATAAACTAACTAAATTTAATGAATATTTACTACTTTAATAAAAATTTTTCTATCATAAATCCTATACAGAAAAAAGCTACACCAACAATAAAAAAGTTCCAATTTATTAAATCAGGTAAATTAGCTATAAAACTTCCAAATATAACAAACATCCCAACTAATTCTAAAAATTTTGATAAATAAAAAATACTTAGTCCTCCTTAATTAAATCACCTAATTCAATAAGAATTCTAGCTGTATCTTTAAAATAATAATGCTGAAGATAGATTAAATATCCAAAATGAAATAAACTGATAAAAAATAACATCCCATGAGTAAGAGCTGATATTGATTTAGTATGAACTCCGCCGCCAATAACAAAAACGGTACCTACTAACAGAACATTCATTGTTATATGTGGAAATAATTTTCTTTTTGAGGCGATAACATCTTCATATAATTTTTTATCAAGTTTATAATTGATTATTGTTTCTTTAATAGTTTTTCCAGCACCAATGAAATAAAACATAATCCAACTTTCAGCAAACATATAAAATATAGTTGATATAAATGCAAATTGGATATGAGTCGCATTATGAATCTTAAAATGAAAATATCCTTGAGCACCATTAATACTCAAAAGGATAAAGGAAATAACCATTAAAAAGTAGCTTAATAACATAGTTGTAATTTAGATAAAAAATATTTAAATATTATAAGAAAGAAATCTTGTATGAAATTTATTCTATTAAGTAAATTATTATATATTTATTTAAAGGAGATATAATATAAATGAATAAAATATTACTTACTATCTTAACTTGTTTTGCAGTAACAAACGTTTATGCCCATTGTGATGGATGTGGAACTGAGAGCAAGCATAAACATGGAACTTTAAAAGGAAATGTTAAATATGAAGGAAAGGTTCCTAAACCTAAATCATTAAGACTTGATGCTGATCCCTTTTGTGGTTCTTCTCATGATGGAAAAGTTTTTTCAGAAAGTTTTGTTATTGATGAAAACATGAACTTGAAAAATGTTTTAGTTTGGCTTAAAGATGCGGCGTATTCGGGTGAAATTACACAAGAACCAGCTATTCTAGATCAAAAAGGCTGTTTATATACACCACATGTTTTAGGTGTAATGAAAGGTCAAACAGTTTTGATTAAAAATAGTGATAACACTCTTCATAACATACATTCTATGGCAGAAAAAAATGGCCAGTTCAATTATGCTATGCCATCAGTTGTAAAAGAGAAAAAAACTATATTTAATGAAACTGAAGAACCTTTCTATATTAAATGCGATGTTCATCCTTGGATGAAGTCTTGGGTTTTAGTTGAAGACCACCCTTACTTTGCAGTTACCGATGAGCAAGGAAACTTTTCTATTGAAAATATACCTCCAGGTCAATATGAAGTAATAGCTTGGCAGGAAAAATTTAAGATGAAAAGATCAATATTAAGAACTATTGTTATAAAGGACTCTTCAGAAACAGTGCAAGATTTTGTTTTCATCAAACCTTCAAAAAAATAATATCTAAATTATAAGGGAGAACCTAATAGCTCTCCCTTATTTTTAAAACTATGAAAATCATTTATATACTTATCTTACTCCTCTTCTCATGCAAAACTCCAGATCACTATAATGTAATTGGAGTTATTAATGAAATTGATAAAAAACAACAACGAATGCTCATAGATCATGATGAGATACCTGGATTTATGGTCCAAATGGTTATGTACTTCAATATTCATGAGTCGATTGATTTAGATGATTTTTCAGTCAATGATAGTGTATCATTTGATTTATTAGTAAAAGATAAAGATAGCTATACAATCAATTTTAAAAAATATGGGAAATCATTAATAAACAGTTCAGATAATAACTTTTGGGAAGATAATGATGATGATCCAAATTATAGCCTTAAGGAACCTGGTGATTATATTTTAGATAGTAGTTTTTTAACAACATCTAATAAGGAAGTTAAATTATCTGAAATTGTATCAAAATATTCAATTATTTCATTTATTTTCAGTAAATGTCCTATGCCAAATATGTGCCCAGCATCTATTGTTAAAAATCAATACCTTGCTAATCATTTTATTGATGAAGATATTAATTTCATTATAATAAGTTTTGATTATATGTATGATACACCTTCAGTAATGAGCGATGTGTATGGAAGTATTGAAACAGAAAATATTAGATTTTTATCTAGCTATAAACATATCAATGATATTTTTAGTCTAACTCAGCAATCCGGTATTGCTTACTGGGGAGTAGAAGAAAATAATATAGGACATAGCATGAGGAGTATACTTGTAGATGAGAATCTTAAATTAATTACATATTTTGATGGGATTGATTGGAAGCCAGGAGATGCTAAAAATACTATAGAAAACTTAATCAAAATAAATAGATAAAGCCTACCATTCTTCATCATCCCAGTCTTCTTCCTCTTCTTCAGGAGAATTGAATTCATAGCCATTATTCTTAAAGTAGTTCTTTACAAAGTCAGAAATATCAATTTTTCCCGGTATATTATATATGTAATCCCTCAGACCTTCAAGCATTAAATCATTATCTCCATCAATCTCAATAAGATATTTACCCCAAATATCAATAGCACCATCAGCCTGTAATAAATCAGAAGTCGGAAGATATGGAGCTGGCATTTTAGTTCCAGGCATAATTTTCTGAGGATCACGAAGCCATTCAACAACCCAATCAGGTCTTAATCTTTCTTTAGTTAAAGCTAAATTAGGAGCCCAAGTAGAAGGGTCTTGAATAGGCTTAATTTCACCATAAAAATGGCAATTATTGCAGGCACCAAATTCATGTACTTTTTCACCGGCTAAATATTTAGTTGATTTATCTGAAAATGTAAATTCTGATTCAAAAGATAAATTATGATTTTCCATATGCTGAAAAGCAGTTATAATTGAGTTCCAGTCATCATCAGAGAACATAGTAAATGATGGCATTCTAACTTGTAAATTTGGTCTAATAACAGATGGATGCTTAAAGAATGAAAATAACCAGTCAGGTTGAGTTTTAATTCCCTGAGTATTTAAATTTGGAGGTGAATATTCAGGCGCACCAATAATATCTGCTATTTGTCCTCCAAATCCATCAACAATATGACATCCTTGACAATTATACCGCTGAATCAATGAATAACCTTTAAAAATATTTTTATCATCTACTAAGTTTTCGACAATCATATTATCTGAATATTGGTTATTATTAAAACCTAGAATCGCAGTTGTAATAGCTTCAATTTCTGTTGGAGTAAAGTAAAAATTAGGCATTCTAGATTTATCTTCAGGAGCAACTATTTTATCTCTATCAAAAATACGAGGATTTGCTAGCTTCTGCTCAAACCATGAATAATTATTATGACCTATAGAATGAATATGGCCAAAATCTAGCTTATCTAAGGGTTTAGATCCCTCATGAGTCAATTCAACACCAATAGGTTTACCTTTTTCAAACCCATCGATACTATGACATGTATAACATCCATAATAGTTAATACTTTTAGTACCCACATAGTCTACAACATCTGCATTTGACATATCATTTAGTTTATCTATTGCATCTACCTCAGGATAAGATTTAATTAACCACGATTTAGCAATATTATTTAATTCTTCATCATCATAATAAGGAGAATCTAATTCATCAAATTCATTATTCTTCAGTGTTAACAAATAAGCCGTTATATCAGCAGATTCTTCATGAGATAATCTCATATCAGGCATTCGAGTATCAGGGTAATATTTAGATGGATTTTTTATCCAATTATAAACCCATTCAGCATCTGCTTTTGATCCTACTCCTAGTAAATTAGGTCCCTGATTTTTCAATAGTTCATATCTAGTCATCTCTTCACTATCATAACCAAGTTTAGAGGCATACACTTCGTATGGTAAATCATCAAATTTGAAATCTACAGGTTCATTAATAACTTGGTGACAGCCCATGCAACCAACAGCTTTAAATAATTTTTCTCCTGATTCAGCGCTTCCTATAAATTCTGCTGAATTATTTTTAGTATGTTCGCCATCTTTAAATATGTATTCTGTCATAGCATAAATTTCAGAATTATTTCTGACAATCATTTCATCTGATGAATTGTTTTCTTGTTCAAAGAAATGAGGCATCCATGTATTATATCTAAAACTTTGTGGATTTTTAATCCATTTAGATACCCATTCTTTATCTAGCTTTTCATCTAAATGAGTTAAAGGAGGACCTGCATTATTATTTTTAGGATAAGATTCTATATGATGACAATTATTACATCCTGATTTACTTATTAAACCTAGACCTAAAGCAAGCTTATCACCACCATCTATAACTGGTTGACTTTGGTGACAACTAAAACAGCTAGCTTGCGTATATTTAGTAGGTAGCATAGGCTGTAGCCAATGATGGATTTTTTCCCAATCATACTTTTCTTCCCATTCTTTTTCTTGCTCTATACTTCCAGGGGTATGAGCAGATGATACAAAACTGGTTCCTCTTGCTCTACCTGCATGACAACTAGTGCATCCAAATTGATCGATTGAATGTGCAGAAGAGGATGTTGTATACAAATCTAATCTTGGATGAGATGTAAAAGGCTGTGGTAAATCAGCATAATCCGGATTATCTATACCTAAATGGCAGCTAGTGCACCTATCTACACTTGGAACAGAGGCAAAATTAACATCATATTTCACATCTTCAACTACAACTTGCTTTACTTTATAATAAGGATCCATAAAATCAATTATAGGAAGGTCTCTTACAATATCACCAAATTGATCGAATAGTGACATTTGATTTCTATCTAATTTTAATATTTTATTTTCTAATAAATTTACTTTGTTTAAATACTTATTGAGTTCATCCTCAGTTACTTTTAAATCAGAGCGCATATCTCTAATAATATTTTCTATTAGCTCCACATCTTTTTCTAATGCTTCTTTAGTAAGCTTAAGACTATTTAGCTTAATAAGTGAAGATTCATATTCGTTTTTATAGATAAACTGATTAGAGGAATGCCCGTGATTATCGTGATGTGATTCAACAATTTCTTTTTCATATAAATACTTTTTTTGATCTACCTCTGCTTTAAAAAATAAATAATCCATATTAGATTTATAGAATATACCATTTGTAGATACAAGTAATTCATTTAAGGAATCTAATTCATTGACCTCTAAAGTATATTTATCCTGCTCAGTAGCAAACTTATTCTCATAAACATCTCTTTCTAAAGAAACATTATCAAGCTCTTGTAATAACTTCTCTTGAGCTACATTTGATTCTAATCTTCTAAATTCTCTTTGATATTCTTTAAATTCATCATCATTATCATTTAAAAACATCCATCCTATAGATAATAAAAAAAGGATACTAGAAATTGCAAACCACTTATTAAGTAAGTTTATATTCCAATATCTTTCGTCGTTTTTGTAATCCATAAATTTTATATATTAAAAAAGTATTCAGGTATTGCTACTATATACTTAAGATTAAAGAACCACCTTAAATACATTTTGATAGGAAGTGATAGCATAGTCAGGCCTAAAATCATTAAAAAAACATACCTTACAGGCCCATAATCCTTAAGCATATTCTTGAAGTATGTTTTTGCTAGCAGTAGAGGTAAAACAAACAAATATAGACCTGTTAATACAAATCCTATTGATTCTCTAATAATTACATTAGATGGCAATGGCTGCTCAAGCATTATAACCCAGAAATATTCAGATAAATTAATATTATTTAAAACCTCTAATTTATGAGGATTCCACCATTCAAAAGGTCCATAGAAATTCCAATTCGGACCTCTAAAAAAAGTTCCTATAACAATTAAATAGGTCCACATTACAAGCCAACCATACATAAATATAAAGTATCCTACTCTTCTTTCTTTAAAAGAGTAATAGCCATCTCCTTTCTTATTGATATCCATGTAAGGGATTGCACACATTCCAACAATGATAAGAGTGGGCATAAGAACGCCAGCAAGCCAAGGGTCAAAATAAACAAGCATCTCTTGCAATCCTAAAAAGTACCAAGGAGCTTTAGATGGATTTGGAGTTACTGATGGATTAGCAGGTTCCTCTAGTGGAGCTGCTACTAATATAGACCAAACAATCAAGAATACTGAAAAAAGTATTAATGCTATAAACTCGATATATACTAAATCTGGCCATACAAGTACTTTATCATCAGGGTCGTGGTATTCATTTGGTTTTTCACCTCTTTCAATCCTTCTATCATTTATATATGATTTTTTCATTCCATACCACGTAAAGAAGAACATAGTATATATCATCATAATAATTGGAAGATTATCAGGTTTCGTCAAAACAATACTAAAATTATCATCAGTAAAACCTAAATAAAAAAATGCTGTTATTAAGATGAAGAGTATAAAACCACCTACATTTGTCCAAATTCTCCATATACCTAATTTTTTACTGACTTTATCAAACCAATCAGTAGGTGGAAAAATAAATGGAAAAATTACTGTTAAAAGAGTAAAAGAAATAGTTGGTGCTGATATATAATCAATAGTGTGCTTTAATTGTTCAATCATTACATTGGCCCTGATATTCCACCATCTTTTCTAATACGCCAAAAATGGACTGCCATAAATATCATTGCAATAAAGGGCACCGCAATACAGTGAAGAACATAGAATCTCAGTAATGTTGCTTCGCCAACGAACCTACCGCCTAATAAGGCAAATCTAACATCGGAACCAGAATGTACTAAGTTTATATCACCTATCGCAAGCAACGATGCTCCAGGTCCCTCGTGACCTAAGAAAGGTGTAGCCCTTGCCATATTAGAACCAACAGTTACAGCCCAAATAGCTAGTTGATCCCATGGAAGTAAATAACCTGTAAAACTGAGAAGTAGCGTTAAAGTCATAAGAATAACACCTACTCCCCAATTAAATTCTCTTGGGGGTTTATATGAACCAGTCATAAACACTCTAAGCATATGTAGCCATACAGTTAATACCATTGCATGAGCTCCCCATCTATGTATTTCCCTCATTATACCAAGTGGAACCTGTTCACCTAAATCAATAATATCAGTAAAAGCATATTCTACTGTTGGTCTATAATAGAACATCAATAAAATTCCAGTAATTGTTAATACTACAAATAGAAAGAAAGATAATCCTCCCATACACCATGTATATCCAACTTTAACAGCATGCCTTGGAAGTCGCGCTGGATGTAGATGCAAGAAGACATTTCCTAAAACGGCATACATCCTTTGCCTTCTAGTTCTTGGAACCCCCGATCTGAAAATAGATTTCCAAACCATTGATTCATTTAAATAATCTAAAATTGTTTTCTTTTTATCTGACATAATATTTCCTTATTAAACTTTCAGAAAAGATTCGTTTCTGTTCCATTCACCTTTCTCATATTTAAAACTTTTAGTTTTATCAACCATAATTTGGCCATCATTAGATAAGCTAATTTTAAATCTTTCAAGTGGTCTAGGTGCAGGACCTTCAAAATTAATACCCGAAGATCTAAAACCGCTTCCATGGCATGGGCATTTAAATTTTCGCTCTGTTTCCTGCCAATTAGGAGTACAACCTAAATGAGTACAGACGGTCGACAATGCTGTTATTTTTTCATTATCTCTAACAATCCACACATTGTATTTCTTTTTAAACCTCAAATCAACTTTCCCTGGGTCAAAATCGTCAGGAAATCCAATTTTAAAAGATTGAGGTGGTTCAAACAAAACATTTGGGAATAAAAATCTTATCAAAACTGTAAAGAAACCACCAGTAGCTGCAGCAAAGGCCATCCAACCAACACTAAGGACAGTTAAAAATGACTTTCTATTCATGTCCTGGTCTTTCAACTCTTGCCACTGTGGGTATTTATTAACTGGAAATTTGTTCTGATATATTATTAGGATTTCTCTTGCTAAATCATTTGGATATAAACCATTTCTACGTGATTTAATTTGTTCACATAAGGCGTACCATTCAGTCTCGTCTTTAGCACTAATTAGTTTATTTTTCTCGTTTTGAGTGAGTTTCATTTATAAGTTATTTTTAATAAATCAGATAAGTAATTTAATAATGTTCAACTAGTATTTTCATAGAAAATTCTCTGATTTTAATATTTTTTTCGTTTTTAGATAAAAATAGCAGTTCGTCCTTGAATTCTTCAATAGGATTTGGGCTTATCAATGCAAGTACAGTTAGGATAGTATTAGAAGCCTCATTGATATCAACATTTTTATAATTCATATAATATTCTCTCGATAATAATCTCTCAATAATTTTATAACCTGACTTATCATTCATTTTATATAGGGAAATTGCAGTATCCCACCTAATATTTGGTTCTTCATCATCAAGAGTTTCCATTAAAAAAGGTATCGAAGAAAAATCTCCAATTTCACCAATAGAAATTATTGCTGCTAAACGCTCTTCATCGCTATCATTTGAAGTAATCATACTATTTAAAGCACCAAGTGATGGCTTATATTTTAAAGCACCTAGAGACTTT
>Ga0115000_10001804_pt1 | contig 18782 bp, 24 predicted proteins | sample ArcticOcean_MG_C_6_FD_89690 | JGI IMG/M metagenome (GOLD analysis project Ga0115000, IMG submission 89690) | Marine microbial communities from western Arctic Ocean - ArcticOcean_MG_CB8_128 | ecosystem: Environmental > Aquatic > Marine > Oceanic | place: Arctic Ocean: Canada Basin | collected... | reverse complement strand
GTTAAATAGTTTAAAGGTTAGTATTTGTTTTTGAATGGGCGTTGCCCGAATTGTCTCATCCTTAGTGGTTTTGATTCTTTGATTAAAAATAATAGAAATATAACAATAGTGCTCTACAAACACTATTATTATATCTCTATCATCCTACTAAAACAAGTATTAGATTAATGATGCTAACTCTTCAGTTGCATATTCTTTAGGTTGTGTTGCTGTAACATCTGTATCAGCTTCTAAATATGTATGCATGTCTGATGTGTCAGTTTCATTGTTTAACATTACAGAAGTATTGCTAAATATGTAAGCACCAAGATGAGTTAGATAATCTCCATCTTTTCCTTTTCGTTTGGCAGATGTGTCAACATTTTCATTTTGCCATTCAGTACCTTCAATTGTTTCAGTTATTCTTAATCTACATCTGATATCATTCATACTTGGATTTAAAATGTTTAAGTCTAACATTTCTCCTCTATCAGTTATGTACCATGAAGCTGTTGGACCGAAGTCAACTCCAAAATATTCTGTTGCGTCAACTGGTTCAGCAGTTACCCAAGCTCTTCTTGCATTAGAACTGAACGAATCATCTGATTTGTTTAGCATCCCTAATACATTTACATCATTTGATTGCTTAATGATTTCAGCAAATTCTAAATGAATCTTTTCATTCTTTACTTTTCTCGCACTAACTAGTAGTGTTTCTCCGAAATTTAGTGATTCTAATGAACCACTGTTTAATGTGTTTTCCATAATTTAATTGGTTTTAATGGATTAATAAAATGTTTAATAAACAGTTTAGATACATGTTTAGGTATTTAGTTTATTTAATTATTTTAATTGTTATCATTATGAAAGGTAACATAAATGTTATTCCTTGATCATAAGCTAGTCCCACTCCTACGAATGGGACTATTTCTTTTGTTATTCTAAATGTCATTAGTTCATTTGTGTTTTAAATTTCTTTTTGCCATCACAACCTTTGTAATAACCACTGCTTGCACAACTTGATAATAGTATTACTGTTGTTAATACTATCACTATAATTGTTGCTATATTTCTTTCAATATATTTCATGTTATCTATCATTTAGTGATTTATCTAACTCTGTTCTACACATATCCATTTTAAGGTCTTGTAGTTGTTTAGTTAGTGCTTTGACTTGTGTATCTAGTTCATCTACAAATGTAATATGATGTGTCTTTTCATCACTTAATTGTTCTTTTAAATCTACAACTGTAGATATTAATGAATCAATTCGTGTTGTTAATGTAGTTATTTCTACATTCTGTGTTAAGACTCTTTGTCTTAGGTATTTCTCTGTTGTCATGATTTAATGATTTTAGTTAATAGTTTTATTTGCTCTTTTAGTTGTTCTATTTCTTGTTTTTGTTCTTCTTGAATTCTTTTGAACTCTGCTTGCTCTACTTTATACTCTTCTACCAGCTGATGCCAGTGCTCGTTACTTAATACTACTTTTTCCATTGTTTTATATTTGTTTAGTTAATGTTTATTTGTGTCCACTCATCATTTCTCAACTGGGCTTGTGACCAGTATTGCTGATTTAAACACAAGTAAGGGGATTATCAGTCCCAGAGGTACAACCATCAGTCATAACAACTGTAAATCTCGATACTTACTATACATCTCCCGATGTACTCTTATAATAACTAGTCCACATGGATGTCATCATTACATTGAATAGCTCACTATAAGCTACAGCATACTACCATCAGTCAAAGGCGTGACCTCATAGATAGTTTAGTATCATACGAACAATAGATTAATTATTGTTTGTTTTATGTCCTCTTGATATGTCCAACTGTTAAGTTAGTGACACATGAACATTAGTTCACATGTATTCGTCTGGATGACTACACATCACTGTCTACCCTTGCTCGCACAAGTATTAGCGACAGTTCTTACTCTAAAGAGACTTGCAAATCTCCGTTTGTTATTCTTTATCCCAAATTTTAAAATACTCTTGTTCAGGTTTTAAACCTTGTCTAACACATTTTACAAATTCTTCATCTTCACATTGTTCTAGTAAAATGTCTATTTTATTTAACATAGCATTTGCACTATTAGAATTTGTTGTACTTCTTCTAAAGGCTTGTCTTAATTGATTACCTAGTGATATTACCATAGCTGATGTTGGAATCCAATAATAATCTATTTCTTCTATTTCAGCAGGAGTTTTATCTTTTAATTGTTCTTCTGTATAATGATTTGATTTCATCTCAATGTTTGTGTTTAGTTAATAATTAGTTTAATATCCACAACATGGACATTTGTCGTCCTGGTTGCTTTTGGCTGATTCTATATCCATATCTTTATTTATGTTTAGTTAATGTTTAGGTTAAATTACACAATGTGTGTTGATATTCATCTAAGGACTCTCCTTAGTTGCATTACTACTTAGCCGCTGGAATATATTAACACATTGTGTTATACTATTATATCTTGTTGATTTGATATAGTGTTAGAATGTGGGATAATGTGGTGCATATGACCTGGTATCCGCAACCACACACTTTGTTACAATACTGTGTATTATAAAAGTTAAACTCTCTATTGAAGAGAGTTTAACGATTTAAGTTGTTCATCATAATTGATGGAGAACTGATTAAGCTGTTGATATGCATCTATGTCAACAGTTTGTGTTAATGTAGGATAACCTTTAGCGTTATTATACATTGATACAATCTCATTCGCCTCGAATGAAATGAATCCGAATGATACCATTGGTATCATAGGATTAGGATTAAGTTTACTTGTAAACTTAGTGATGAACATACCTTCTTTAGAAGTGTGTTCAGTACAACTAACCACAATGAGTGGTTGGTTGATGAATGGACTGTAGTCCATTGATGAAGACTTTGTCTTCTTCTTAACTAATGTTGTAGACATTTGTTATAGTTTAATTAATAATTAGTTTGACGGGGTACTTGGAACCCTAAAAATTGGGTGGGGTGCTGTACCAGGGAGGTTCGTACGCTCACAAATCCTAGGTTAAAAAATTTTTATCCCTAATTTTATTTTTTGTAAGGAAGTTTTTATATCTTTGCCGCCGTAACAATATCATCCCTCGGTAACCAGACAAGGGAAAAGACATCGGATTGTAGTCCTAAATAGGGATAGAGTTTTCTCCGGTAGTTACAAAAGAACGAGCGTATAAGTTCTAGTTAGGATAGATTGCACACAGGTATGTGCGGTGAATTAACACCACTCTTACTATCCTTGGGTCCCTGTAAAAGGGAGCACTGCTAGAGTGAAATCCAGGTTTGAAAAAGAAACTCCAAGGGGGATAACTATATACAATTTAGAAATGTTTAATTATTTATGTAGCTGTGGGAAAAGTAAAGAACTTCAAAAGGCAACTTTAGAGGTGAAGGACGGTAAGGTGCGTACTAAAGAGGCTAAATGTTCTTGTGGTAAATACATGGAAGAACTAGAGAAAGACTTTGATGGATTCCCTTCTTTAATAAGAACTGAAGAAACTTTACGAAAAAAAGTATAAAAGATAGTTGTATATAAAAAAATAGTTTATATATTTGTCCCCAAACTAAATATATAGACATTATGAAATTCAAACCAAGCGGATCGTGGGTTGTCCTTCCAGACCCAACAATTACTGAAACAAAAGCAGGTATTATTTTAGACGAAGCAACTGCTATGCAGAATGCCAAAAGATCTAATGTACTAGAAGTAGTAGCTACTGGACCCAATTGCCTATTCGTCAAAGAAGGTGATACTGTAATGGTAGATCCTAGAACAGAAGCTGTCAAAACTATGATAGATAAGGAAAATTACCTTGTTGTAGGGGAGCATCAGTTATTAGGGAAGTGGTAAAAGGAACTGTTTCTATATCCATAGAAGATTTTCAATCTTTAGTAGATGCTAAGTCAGTAGCTGCTGAGGTTGAGAATAAATTTATTCTTGCTACTAAAGAACTGCAGGTATTTCTTTCTTTCTTGGCTTCTAGAACAGATCTTGACAAGTATATAGACGAATTTAACAGGCAGTCTAAAACTTCAAAGATAGTATTTGAAGGTACATTTGCCAAAATAGAAATGAGAGATGTTTAGAAAGTTATTAAGGAGGTACAAAGTGTTACACTATCTAGGCTTTCATAATAAAGATTGCAGGCGTAGAGTTTACAGTACTGAGCACGATTATTTATGTTTAAGAACGGGTAACACCCATAAAAAATTTGAATTATGAGTTTAAGATTAGCATTAAAAAAGCAAGGAACTGTAAGAGGTCGAAGATGGATTATTAAAAGAGACATTGACGATAATATAAAAGAGGTTAAATGCATTTTTAAACCTGAAGAATATGAGAAGATGAAAAGATCTAAACCTATGGTAGGTGATCGTAAGTTATTAATAGAATTAGAAAAAGAATATGAAAAAAAGAAGAATAACAATTAATATCAATAATACTTTAAAGTATATCCATCTATGGAATGGTATTTTTAATCTTACATCTAGAGAAGCTGAGATATTAGCACACTTTATAGATGTCAATGAAATTAGAGGCAGCAAGAATATATGTGCAGTAGATAATAAGAAAGATGTTGCTGTTTTAGTAGGTTTAAAAGATTATAATACTTTGAACAATTACATTAAAAGACTTAAAGATAAAAAAGTCATTCTTAAACAAAAAGATGGAAATTATAAAATTAATTCATTTTTAGAGACAGATATTACACACATAGAAGTAATTATTAAGAATGAACTTGGAAGTTGATGTATATGACAAATTAGTAATTACCTTTCACACTGTGGGAATTTATGATATCATAATTATACAAACAGTAAATGGAGAATTAATAAATTTAAGAATTGAAGAATATGAAGAGTAAAGAAGAGCCAGAATTACCATCACTATTTAAAATGATACGGAATTTTAGTAAAGAGATGGTAAAATATGTAAAAGAGGGAAGTCCTAATGTTACAGTAGAAGATTATGCGATTAGGTTAGATGTCTGTCGAAAATGTCCATCGTATATAGAATCATCTGCTCGATGTGGAGAATGTGGCTGTTTATTAGAACATAAAGCTAAGTGGCAAACATCTGATTGTCCCCTTAAGAAATGGCCCCTTCAAAAGTTTGATACGAAAGAGGATATAGATATGCTAAATGGTTAAAGATAAACAAGACTATATTTATCTACTAGCTACAAAATATAATTTACCACTCTCGAAAGTTGAAGAGATTATAAATTATCAATTTAAATTTATAGGAAGGGTGATGAAAGAAGGAGAATTTGAAGGAGTACGTTTACCATATTTTGGAAAGTTTCATGTAAATAAAAATAGATTAAAACATATACAAGAATTAACAAATGTTAAAAAGAATAATAAATAGATATTTTCGAGATTATAGATACGGAGGTTTTGTACTAGCTTGTGGATTGAGTACTCTACACTTCAACAGTCCTACATTCTGGACAGATCTTTGGAGATCTTTAACAGACGAAATTACTTTTAAATATAATTATTATTTTAAATTTAAAACTTCTACTGTTTCATTAAGAGAAATAAAAGGTAAATGGGATCATGTTCCTTGTAAAAAATTGTATACACATTCTTCGGCACCCAAGGTACGTGATGTACTTCCAGAGCCGGGATACGACTGGGATGCATTAATAGAATCTTTATCAACCTCTACAACGTATGGAACTCTCCATATTAAGAAGATATCCCCTAAAAGTACATCTTTCCCGGATTTTAAAGCAAAGGGATATACATATAGAGTTATTAATGGGAATCATAGACTAGCTGTATTAAAATGTTTATATGGGGTAGACCATAAAATTAAAATTAAATATATGGAACAGGATCCAGTAAAAGACAATGTAACAATAACAATAGCTAATGGTAGAACAGATCTTGAATTAACACCTATAAAAGTTAAACTTAAAGAAGTAGAAATGGATTATCCTAATGCAACTTTAAAAGATCTACAAAGTATGGATTATTGTTATGAACATCATATAGCCCCATATCCATGGAAGAAATTTATTAAGGATATTAAAACTAGGGGTGTGCAAAAAAAACCAATAGTTATGACAAAGGAAACTATTCCTATTGGTACTACGTTTTTATATACTATATTTGATGGAAACCATAGAATAAAAGCTTTAGAAGTATTGTATGGAAAAGAGTATGAAGTAGATGTACATTTATTCAAAACTATGACGGAGAATCTAAAATATATAGAAGGTGTGAAGAAAATGAAAAAAGAAATGGCAGAGAAAATAATTACATCAAGATTACAAACTATCAATAAAAAAGTATATAAATGAATTATGATTTAATAAATATAGTAGATAATAAAGGCGTAGCGAGTGCTTATACTTTAACAATAATAGAATTTAAAACTCTATCAATAGATGAGTTAGCGTTTGTATATTTTATGGTGGATCATAAATCTCCCTTTTCAGTTTATACATGGGAGCAACGTCTAATTGAAGTAAAAAATAGTATCTTTGGAGAAAAAAAGAAATGGTCACCGTCTTCTAAAGTGTTAACAGCATGTACTAAATATGAGGAATTAATTGAGACCTCAGCAGTAAGATTGCTAAGAGCGGCACGGACATCAATAGTAAAATTAGAGAAATACTTTAGAGATATAGATTTACATTTAATGGACGATCACGGTAAACCAATATTTCATGCTAAGGATTTAATTGCTAATTTATCTAACATGGGTAAAGTGGTAGATGGACTATCACGATTAGAAGAGCTAGTAAAAAAAGAAGAACAAGCCGCCAATACTAATAGAGGTGGAATTGAAGTAAATAAATATAGTATATAATATGAATAATTTTATCGAAGTGTATGAAAATGTATTACCAAAAGAAGTGTGTGAGTATATAATTAAACTCTATGAGGAAACGCCCACTGCTAGTTATCCGGGAGGATCTGGCATGCATGGTAATGTAGATTATAATATAAAGCAGAGTATAGACATGAATCTATTACAGGTCTTATCCGAAAAACCTGGATTAAAACCCATGCTACTTTCAGCTATAAGATCAGAATTAGATAAACATGTAGTTGAGTATTTTAGGAAATATCCGTACACACAACGGACTTCATTTGATAAAGAGACTGATGATTCTACTATATTAGATAATCTCCAATCTAGTTATTCCTTCTGGGCAAAAAGTATAATAATAAAAAAATATGATAAAGAAGTAGGGGGTTATCACGCTTTTCATGAAGATTGTGGAGCAGAAAGTCCATCTCTAGAAAGAACTATAGTATGTATGTTCTATTTAAATGATGTAAAAGAAGGGGGAGAAACTGAGTTTTATCATCAAAATGTAAAAGTTCCTCCTACTCAAGGATCACTAGTAATATTTCCAGCATATTTTACTCATTTACATAAAGGACATGTTCCGATTAGTAATGATAAATATATACTTAATCTTTGGTTATTAAAAAATAATGCAGCACATTGGAGAATGTGGCATAGTAAAAACAAAAAATAGATATGGAATTTTTAGAAGATTTAGAAATGTATGAAGAAGCAATGGAAAATGCTTATCAAATAATAACCAGGAAAAAAACTTTAGATGATATTTATGAAAGATTTGAAGACGAAGAATCAATTGAAAGGTTTTATTTACCTTTTGATCCTATAGAAGAAGATGGGAGAAGTGCAGATATCATTGATATGGTAGTAGAATACTATACAAACACAGAAGAATATGAAAAATGTGCGGAACTAGTTAAAATAAAAGAACAATGCAAAATACAGACAGAGTAAGACCTGCAGCTTTAACATTTCTTAGTAAAGGCAGATTCACTGATGCCTTACCGGGTACGCGTGATTACTACGAATACTGGGATGAGGAAGCTAGGCGATGTATGTATGGGTATACTATAGATGACTTACATGTTACAGGATTTCATTATTTTTATTTAAACTATTGTCCTATTGACAGAGCCATAGATGAAGAACTTCCTGATGGTACTATACAATCTAGACGTGAGCGTAGTTTTCCAAGTTTCTATGATGGAGATCATGAATATTTTCACGAGATAGATAAAGCTAGGGCAGATAATAAACATATGATTGTCCTTAAAGCAAGGAGAAAAGGATACTCATATAAAGCAGGATCTATGCTTGCTCGTAATTACTTCTTTGTTAAGAACTCAAAAAACTTTGTATTTGCAGCACAAAAAGAATACTTGATCGGGGACGGACTGCTTTCAAAAGCGTGGGAGTTTTTAACTTTTATAGACGATAATACTGCGTGGGCTCAACCTAGATTAAGAGACAGGGAGATGAGTAAAATGTCTGGGTATAAAAAGAAAGTTAATGGTATTGAGATAGAAATGGGTATGAAGTCCCAGATAATGGGAGTATCTTTGAAGGATGCTCCAGATAAGGTGAGGGGAAAAGCGGGGGAGTTAGTATTCTTTGAAGAAGCTGGGTCATTCCCCGGACTCCTTAAAGCCTGGGAAGTAACAATGCCAACAATGAGACAGGGATCTAAAACATTAGGATTAATGGTAGCTTTTGGTACAGGTGGTACAGAAGGAGCAGATTTTGAAGCTATGGAAGAAATTTTTTATAATCCAGTGGCATATGATTGCATGGCCTATGAGAACATTTGGGACTCTGGGGCTGTGGGTACTCAATGTGGATATTTTATACCTATCCAAACAAATTTAGATGGATTTATAGACGAGTACGGAAATTCAATTAAACAAGAAGCAAAGGAGTACGAAGAACAAATGAGGGAAAAAAAGAAGGGTGCTGCGGATGCAAAATCACTAGACCAATATATAGCGGAGCACCCTTTCTCCCCCCAAGAAGCTACGTTACAAGTTACTGCTAATCTATTTGATATAGCTTCTCTACAAGAACAGTATAATAAAATAAAATCAAGAAATCTTCAGGCTATAGGTACAGTAGGGAAATTATATTATGGGGATAAGGCACAAGTTAAGTTTAAACCTGATGGTGATCTAAGGCAAGTCATTAAATTTCCACATAGAAAAGATGATGATACCACAGGAGCTGTCGTGATATATGAGGCCCCTTATAAAAATAAAGAGAACCACGTTCCCCTCAACCTATATGTCATTTGCCATGACCCCTATGGACAAAATCAATCTGCGGATTCTTCTTCTTTAGGAGCCGCCTATGTAATCAAGCGTCCCAATAATCTTTCCCAACCAGACGATCTTATAGTGGCTTCATATGTAGGAAGACCTAAAACACAAGATGATTATAATAGAAATTTATTTTTATTAGCAGATTATTATGGGTGTAAGATTGGGTTTGAGAATGATCGTGGTGAGGTTATAGCATACGCCAAAAGATTTAGGAAGTTACATAAACTTCAAGAAGAATTTGAGATGTTAGATAAAAGAGAACTTAGAAGTAAGACAGTAAAACGTCAATATGGTATGCATATGACAGAGGCTAGAAAGAGACAAGGTGAGATATATATACGAGATTGGTTAAATACTGTGCGTAGAACTGACGACGATGGAAATAAATTGTTAAATTTGCATAAAATATATGATCCTGCATTTTTAATGGAGTTGATTAAGTTTAATCACTCTGGTAACTTTGACCGTGTTATGGCCTTTATGATTGGAATGTATCATACTAGAGAATTGTATAACGCTGAAGTTAAAGATGTTTTAACAGATAGAGCTGCAGATAAATGGTTTGACCAAAATTATTATTAAATGAAAAAATGTAAAGACAAAGAACCTTATAACCCTCTACCGGAGTACTTAGCAATAGGTCCGTCAAAAATTCATGGAGCAGGGATTCTCGCTACAGAAGATATTCCGGGAGAGGTGGTTATAGGTATAAGTCATGTTTATGATCCAAATTTTCAACATGATTATATTAGGACTCCTCTAGGGGGATTTATTAATCATTCGGAAGAGCCTAATGTTGAATTAATTGAGGATGATAATGATGATTATAAAAGATTAAAGACTCTACGCAAGATAGAAGCGGGAGAAGAACTTGCTTTAAAGTACAGTTTATATGAGATCTGTGATTATTTATAGTGTTATATTTATAATTAGAAGAGTAATATTTACCTTCGTAGTAAAAACGAAGGCAAATTTAATTAAATTTGTAAATTATGGGATACGATAAAATACCTAGGCAAAAAATGCCTATACGACAAAAAACTAAAAAGTGGAGAGAGGCTTGTGTAGAAGCTTATATCGACTTATCTGATCAAGGAACGGGGTATGCTTCGCATAACGACGGCCTTAAAAGATTGTATGACTACTATAATGGAGTAATTGATGAGGGAGAATATAACCACGTACTGAAACCGTATGGTAAAAGCCGTACTAATTTCCCATCCCAAATGCGTAATTATCCTATCATCAAGCCTATCATTGATCTTCTACTAGGAGAAAAATCTAAACGACCTCTCAATTTCTCTGTAGTAGTCAAAAATGCAGATAGTGTTTCTATCAAAGAGGAAGAAAAGAAGCAAGCTATCTACAAAGGATTAGAACAAATGTTTGTAAACAAGCTAAATGAGAAAGGAGTTGAAACTGGATTAGATTCTCAAGATGTACAACTTCCAGATCATATAGCTAAACAATTTGACGCTAGTTATGTAGATAACAGAGCGCTTAAAGGACAGTCTGCTATGAACTATATAATGGCAGAGCAAGAAGTTGAAGACAAGTTAAATAAAGCTTGGTTTCATTTCTTAATATCTGGTGAAACATATACCCATAGAGGAGTACGTAATAGTGAACCTTTCTATGAAGTTCTTAATCCAATAGATGTAGATTATGATCTTGATCCAGATTTAGAATTTGTAGAAGATGGAGATTGGGCGCTAGTTCGTAAATATGTGCATGCATCTACCGTCGTAGATCATTATTATGATGATTTAACTGAAGAACAAATATTAGAGCTAGAAGAGCCTAGGCATATGGAGGCAGATTCTTATCTAATGTATGCTAATTCCACAGGTAAAAATCCTAATGCATACAGAAATAGATTACTAGAAGTAGTAAGTGTGTACTGGAAATCTAGAAAAAGATTAGGTTTTATTACATACTTAGATCCGCAAACTGGAGCGAGTGAACAAATGCAAGTAGAAGACGGATTTAAATTGACTGCGGAATTAAAACAGGCAGACGCTAAATTAGAATGGTTTTGGGTAAATGAAGTTTGGCAAGGAACTAGAATTGATGGTAGAATGCTTATTAATATTGCTCCTATTGCTAATCAAAGAGTTTCTTTAGATAATTTTTCAACATGTAAATTGCCTATCAATGGTAGACGATACTCAGATGTTAATGCAGAAAATATATCTTTAGTAGCATTAGGTATTCCATTTCAACTTACTTATAATATATATAAATACAGATTAGAATTAGCTATTGCACGCTCAAAGGATATTATCGCCCAATTTGATATTAATATGATCCCTAAAAAATGGGACATGGATAAATTTATGTATTATGTAGAAGGTACAGGTATTGCATGGGTAGATTATAATAAAGAAGGTATAACCTTAAATCCACAGCATCAAACCGTAATGGATATGTCTATTAAAACTATTGATCAATATTTAGGCTTATTAGAATCTATTATGTTAGAATGGGAAAAACTATCGGGAGTTAATAGGCAAAGACAAGGACAAATAGGAAGTTATGAAGGAAAAGCAGTATCTCAACAAGCTATTGTTCAATCTTCTCATATTACCGAGGATTTATTTAAGAAATTTAATAGAATGGAAGAACGAGATATGCAAGCCTTACTAGATTACTCTAAAGAAGCTTGGCATACTGGTAAAAAAACAGCCTTTGTAATGCCTGATGGTACTACAGACTTCTTAAGTTTAGATACTGTGAGTCATATGGAGTCTAACTACGGGATATTTGTTACTGATTCTGGAAAAGAGCAAGAGAAATTTGATACAATTAAAGTATTATCTCAATCTATGGTTCAAAATGGTGTTCCAGCTTCAACTGTAGCTGAAATGATTGATGCGGATAGCTTTGCTATGATCAAGAAAAGAATCAAAGAAGCTGAAAAAGAAATACAAGAGGCTGGCGCTAAACAACAAGAGGCTCAGAATCAAATTGAACAAGCTAAACTTGAGGGATCTAGAGAGGAAAGAGAGAATGATAATATGAATAAACATAAAGATCGTGAGACTCAAATTAAAGTAGCTATGATTCATGCAGAAGATAACAATAAACGTGTAGAAGTAGACAGTGTGAAAGTTATTAAAGAAGTAGGTGTTAAAGATAAAGATTCTGATACCAAACGTCAAGCGATGGAAGAGGTAGGAAGATCTAATAAAGCGAATGAAGACATAAAAAGATCTGAACTGGCTATTAAAAAGAAAGAGGCGAGTATTAAAGCAACAGAAGCAAATATTAAGAGTAAAGATGTAGATAATAAAGTTAAAATTGCTAAACAAAAACCTAACTCTAACGATTAATGGAGACAGATCAAAAGTTTGAAATAATAAAAGCATTATTAGCCCAGGGATATAAAGGTTCTATTGCTGAAGTTATTCAAAAAAAGGAACACGAGGAACTACAGGCTATGAAGGCTCAGGAGCAAGCTCAAGCTGCTCAACAAGGACAAAATCCTAATATGCCTACACCTGCTCTTGCGGGAAATATGCCTACTCAACCTCAACAATCAGCAACTGAAAGAAATATTATTCAACCCGGTCAATACAAAAAGGGTGGAGTAAAAGATAAAGAAATTGGCGATGATATTGGTTTTGATGAGCAACATAATATACTTTATAATAAAGAGATTCAGAAAGCTTATGAACAACAAAGAGGAAGATATAGTCCTAGTTTTATAAATGATCCAGAGAAATATAAACAATGGAAACAAGATCAAGAAGAATCTGATGTTAGGCAGGTTAAATCGGGGGGAATTAAATTAAATACTAGGTTAGGTTCTGACTGCAAAGAATGTGGAGGAGTAAGAAACTATGGGGCAGGAGGAACTTATGGGGGTGGTGATGTTGGAGGTGATCCAAACGATCCAAATAATACAGATGATCCTTCTACTCCTGGCGGTGGTAATAGTTCAATGTATAGTGGACCTAGTAATAGTGGTACAGGATCTTCTAATTATGACGGAGGTCAACCTCAATGGTTGCAGAATGCAGGAAATTTTTTCTTAGATAAAATAGGAGATCCTATTTTAAAATATGGAGCCGGTATGCTGGGAATACCAGGAGGTGATTATAAAGGCTCTCTAGATAGATGGAATGCACTAGATGCTAAAGGAGGAATGGGGGCAGTAGCTGGGGACATGTTTGGGCGTATGGCGGGAGCACAACTAAAAGGAGCAGCATTAGGACATATTGGTGGAGGTATAGGTAAACAAGTATTACCTCATTTACCTGGAGGTAGCTGGCTTTCTAATAAATTTGGTTGGAGAGATGGAGGAATAAGAAGATATGACGACGGTGGAGTAAAACTTAGTGCTGGAGCTGAAGGTACTATTAACTGTGGTCCTACTGGTAGCGGATGTAGGGGCAAGGAAGCTAGACTATCATTAAAACCTCAGTTTAATATGTCTTATAATACTGGGACTAAAGATATTGGGGGAGGTTTAGGACTAGGTGCTCAATCATATATAGGAGGATGGGACACAAGAGGTGGCGCTCCTACTATTGAGGCAGGAGTAAGAGGAGAAGGATTAGTAAATGCTCAAACTCTAAAAGATTATAATCCAAAAACTAGCCTTAGTCTAACAGAATATATTAAATTAGGATATACTAAAAAAGGTACTTCAGGTGCTCATGATTGGTCAAGTGATAATGCAGGATTTAATGTAGGAGCTTACGGTGATTTTGATTTAAAGAATAAGCAAATTAAAGAAGCTGGAATATATGGTGGTTATGGGGCGCTTCAAGGTAATATAGGATATAGTCCCTCAGATAAAATGATTAAAGCTGGTTTAGCTTTAACAATAGGTAAAAAGAAGGGAGGAGCAAGAGAGTATAAAACAGGTGGTATAGCAAAAGTTCTAAAAGGTGCAAATAAATTTATAAGTAAACCGGAAAACGACAATACAGAAATTCTTGAAAAAACACATAGTGAGATGCTACCATTTAATTTTTTTCCTGACCTTGAACTTCATACAATGGAAGCTGATGCTACCTATGTACATATACCTGAAATTATTCTGACTGAGGAAGAGCACAATAAGGAAGAAGAAGATAAAGAGAATAGGTTGGTACAAATTGAAGAAGAAAATGAAGGTATAGATGAACAAACACTAGAAGAACTTAAAGTAATCCAAACTAATCATAGTGAGAACAGAGATAAGAATAGAAAGAAGAAGATAGTAGATAAAGTAAAAGAAGAGACAAAAGCTACAATGGAGTCTTTTTATCAACAGTATAATAAAGTAGATTACGATGAAACAAGTTCCAATAAAGTAAAAGCAATTCAACAAGTTTTAATAGATGATGGATATGATCTAGGTGCTTTTGGGGCAAATAAAGACGGTATTGATGGAAAATTTGGAAATAAAACAAAGGTAGGTTATCTAGATTATATGCAAAAGAGATTAAAAACTAGAAATCCTATTACATTCTCCCCAGAATCAAGAGACGAAAAATGTGATGAAAATGGCTGTGCACAATATGTTCAAGCTGAATTTATGAGAGAAGGATATGATGTTGATTACATGGATGTAGGAGGGGATGCTTGGACTATGTACGATCAAATAGTTGAGAGAGGACAGGGTACAAGTAAATTTAACATATATGCTGGAGATGAATTTAACAATGTAGATTCGGCAAGAGAGGCTAAAAATAAAAGTATTGCGGCATATAAGAATAATCCACCTGATAAAGGATTATTTCAAGTGGGTGATGTAGTAGGTTTAATATATGAAAATTCTGTTAATTGGGACAATGCTTATAAAGGCACTAAAGGTAATCATCTATATGGCGATAATATAAAAAATAGAACTTATAATAGTCACGTTGGATTTGTATCTGGGTTTGATGACGACGGTAATCCTATAATCTCTCACAATGTAAATGGTAGAGTTTACAATGATAAATACGATAATATTAAAGGTGGGGGTGTAGCATGGATTGCTTCTCCTCAATCAAAATCTTCTCATAAATATGATTATGCTGAGAATACCACAGAGCATGATAACTCGAATCAATTAACATTCTTTGACAATAAAAATTATGAGGGAGTGTTGAATGTAGATGGTTCACAGCACACATATTCTGAAGAAGATAAAGATATTCAGAATAATGCAATTAACTTTGTTAAAAATAATACACCTATAATTCTAGATGAACTAGAAATTACTATAAATGGTGATGATGGTGCTACATGGCTTCAAGAAGCTGTTATTGGAATTGCTATGCACGAGACTGGTGGAGGACAAACAGAAAAAATGCCTCAGCAAGAATCCATAAGAAAGAATCGAGTATTAAAAAACTTAGTACCGTTTTCTGATGATGCTTCTTTAGAGGCTGAGACTTATTCATTAGGGATAACGAAAACAAAATTATCTAATATGGGTGGTGGTTCTAAAGACTATTATGGACTTAATGTAAATAATATAAATACTGATAATAATAAAGTTTTAGCTATAACAATAGATAATCTTTCTAGAAATTATGCTTTAATCACAGGATATGCAAAAGATAATCCTCAATTAGAATTAACCGAAGAGGATATTAGAAATATGACAATTCTGTCTCATAATAGAGGTTTATTATCAAAAAATAGTCATGGTGGTGGAACCGGAACAAATTTTGGTCAAAGAGATGATATGACTATAGATGAGCAAATTGCTAGTTTAAGATCATTATATACAGGTAATAAAAAAGATATTACTAGTACTAAATATAGACATATACCTGTAGATTCAGTTGGAGAATATTTCTATAATAAGGAGTATCCTGAAGGAGCTGAGACATATGTCAGTAAGATCAATAGATATATAGATAGACAAATACTGACTCACGCTCAGTTAGAAGAAGAGAAAACAGAAGAGGAGAAAAATCTAACCATGTTAACTCCGGAAGAGGGTGTAGTGGTACAACAAACAGCTAAAATGGGAGGATATAGATCAAAGAATGGATGGTAAAAATGTTATACAATAATACAAAAACGAAAAAACCAATCGGTATAAAGAATATCGATATAATTATTAACTTTGTAACCAAATAAAACAATATATATGGAACCAAATGAAAAAATACAGCTAGATGACATCACGTTTGATGATGTTATTGGTGGTGATGGAGTAGAAACCACTCCAATGGTAGAAGAAGTAGAAGTAGAAGTAGAAGAAAGCGAAGATCTTGTAGATCCCGTTTTAGACGACGAAGATGAAGATGATGGAGAAGTAGATGAAAAATATCTAGATAGAGATGATGATGAAGACGATGATGAAGATGATGAAGACGATGAGGATGATGATCGTGAAGATACAATTGTAGATTCAGTTTTAGATAAACTAGGATATGAAGTAGATGAGGAGTATGATGATACAACCGAGGGATTAGTTCAGATGACTAAAGATATTGCTTCGACTATGGCAGATGAACGAATGGAAGAAGTTCTTGAAAAATTTCCTCTAGTAAAACAACATTTACAATATGTTTTAGAAGGTGGAGATTCTCAAAACTTTATGAATGCTTATGATCCTAATTTAGATTATAATAAACTTAGCCTTCAAGAAAATGATGTTCGTAGTCAAAAAGCTATATTAGGGGATTATCTACAAACTAAAGGTCATGAAAATGAGTTTATAAAAGAAATCCTTGAGGACTTTGAAGATACAGGTAAATTATTTTCAAAAGCTGAGGCAGCTAGAAAAGCATTGGGAAAAAACCAGCAAGCACAACGAGAACAATTATTGGATACTCAACGTGAAACTCGAGCAGAAGAAGCAGAAAACTTAAAAGAATTCTGGGATGATGTAGCTATTACTATTGAGGAGTCGAGAGAATTTGCAGGACTTCAAGTAACCGAAAAAGATAAGAATAATTTTTTTAATTATCTATCTCGACCAATAAACAAAGATGGTTTTACACAACGAGATGTTGATCATCAAGAAGCTGATATGGAAGTAAAATTAGCTATTGATTATCTTATGTATAAAGGATTTGACCTTAATACAATAATTAATACAAAAGCACGAACTAAGAGTGTTCAATCTTTAAAAGAAAGAATCTCTAGAGGAGAAGAAACTGTAAAAAGTGCAAAACGTTCTTCTAAACGAACTACAAAGTTTGATATTGATGATTTAGATCTTAGTATATAAATAAAATAAAAGTAACCCCTAAGTAACCGGGAGATAGGGACCCATTAAAAATAATTAGATATGCCAAATGGAACAAACATAAGCGTCCAAAAGACGTTTTACAACGACTCGCAGATGACAGACATGAATAGTCTCTCAAATGCATTGTTGCAAAGGCCCACTGAATTATCTCCGATTATTACTCATTTAGCAGGTAAAGATGATAAAAGATTTCCACTATCTTTCTTAACAGAAGGTGTTGGTAATGTTAAGTCTATTGATCGCTTGGAGTATGAATATCGTGTGGCAACACATAGATTAAGAACGAGACCAGTGGTTACGACCTTAGCAGGAGCAGCAACCGGTCAGGGAGGATCAACTTTCGAGTTGGAATTTCCTGACAAACACTTTGTATTTCCTTACGTGATAGTATCACAATCAGGAGTACAAGCTAGAATTATGAAAGAGCCAGAAATGGTAGCAATGGGTACTTCTTTTAAGTACACATTACAATTAGTAAATCCAGATGCAGCAGCATTAGTTGGAGCAGCAGATTGTTTACAAGGAGCACTTTGGGCTCAAATGTACGCACCTGTAGGAGTAGACTTCTCTAGAGGTAATGCTTCAAACTGGGAAACTCCAGGAAAGGTAAGAAACAAACTAACTACAGTTAGAAAATCTTACCATATGTCTGGAAATGCTAAAGATTATGTAGCTGAATTTTCTTTACCTACAAAAGGTGGAAAAACTACTAAACTTTGGATGGATTACGAGGAGTACTTACACATGCTTGATTTCAAAGAAGAATGTGAAATGTATTACTGGTATGGACAAAAAACTTATGATGCTAACGGACATACTTACATGAAGGATGAGAATGGACAACCTGTAATCGTAGGACCTGGTCTATTAGAGCAAATTGTTAATAAAGACAGTTACTCTATTATGACTGAGTCTAAATTAAAAAACCTCATTGGTGATTTATTTTATCAAATGACTGATGCGGCTAAAAAACAAATAACTCTTTATACAGGTACTGGTGGCGCTAGAGAATTTGATGAAGCTCTTAAAGCACACTTTTCAGGTAATACTTGGAAAGTAGGTGGTGAGAACAGATTCATAACTGGTTCTGGTAGATCATTAGGTATGAGTGGTTATTTTACTTCTTATGAGCATATTGATGGACACTCTGTGAACGTGGTTAAATTACCATTGTTTGATCATGGAGCTGTTGCACAAGCTCGTTCGAAGCACCCTGTTTCAGGTTATTCACTAGAGTCTTATAGAATGGTATTTGTTGATCAGTCAAATTATGATGGACAAAACAACTTACAAATGATCAACAAAAAAGGTCGTGAGTCTATGAGATGGTGTGTAGCTGGTTCGGTGATTCCAAGAGGATTTGATGGTAACTCTTCTAGAGCATCTGACGTAGATGGGGCGTCTGTACATATGTTGAAAACTGCAGGTATCGCGTTAAGACGTTTTGATACTTCTTTAGACAT
>Ga0115000_10001803_pt1 | contig 18790 bp, 10 predicted proteins | sample ArcticOcean_MG_C_6_FD_89690 | JGI IMG/M metagenome (GOLD analysis project Ga0115000, IMG submission 89690) | Marine microbial communities from western Arctic Ocean - ArcticOcean_MG_CB8_128 | ecosystem: Environmental > Aquatic > Marine > Oceanic | place: Arctic Ocean: Canada Basin | collected... | reverse complement strand
GGACTCAGCCGCCAACGCCGTCCCAGACGACACAAGCATCCCGCCGACCGCCCACCTGTATATCAAGGTGACTGTTTAGAGCGGTGCAGAAATCGAAGCACTGCGTCGCAATACACCATCCATGAATAGTACAAGTTCGACCTATATTTCATGCGATGTATAACCAGACTGCTTGAAACCTACTAGAATCAGGCGTTTCTCTGAGAATACACGTACGTTCTTGCAGCAATTTGCAGGGCATAAATGCTAAACAGCCTGAGGACGGTTTCAGTGAATAATACAGACTTAGTCGAAATTCCTACATCAAAGATCAGTAGGCCAAGTAAACATACTGTGACCATTTCAGTCAGGTATTGTAGTGATTTCATTACTTGGGTTGAGGTCGCTCTCATTACTCGAAGTTCGGATTCAGATAGCATCAACTTCACGCTATGAATTGCTTCTTTCATCATGTTCATTGGGTTCCAGTCCAATTGCATTTGGACTCGCCCTAAATGTAGCCTATGGGACATTTCTAACACCACAAATAGAGTTACTGCGGTTTGAGAAATATCAACTAACATTGAAGCCCAAGATAAATCGAACCATCCTGCTCTATTGCCAAACCAAAGAACCCAAATCCAAATTAAAATCAGATATTGAATGGGCCGAGCGCGCTTACGTATTCGTTGCACTAAGGACTTTTCACCACTCAATAATGTCTCAACTACAAGTGCAACGCATGATGTCAAAGAAAGTAGGCTTCCAACCAAAAGTAGCCATCCTGAATTATCTCCATCAATCCATGCTTGTCCAAGAATAAATGTGGTTGCCAACAACACAAATGCGGTTAGTATATTGGTTACGCCCAACATTACTGAAAGTGGGTCCTTAGGGTCTTTTAGAAGCATTAACCCACCCATCAAATGAGATTCAAACGGGGTCTCGCTTTCAATAAGTCCTTTCGACATTTGTTCGCGTGAAAGCGGAATTGAGGGGGGCAAAGCCGAAAAGGTATGATTTGCAGAACGTTCATCAGCCCAATCACGCAATAATGGAGACGTAAACTTCTCAACATCATCTTCACCAAATGTTGCTCCGTGCTCGGTGTAAAGCCAACGGTTCTTCACTTGGATTGGAGTTTTGGACACATCCGAGCAAACAATTTGAAATTCACCAGGGGATAACTTATGCAGTTCATCGACCAATCCGGTATCATTGCTGTTTACCTTTAGTAAATCCGCAACCTTACTCCTGTCTTGTTTAGTTAGGAATTTGCCGATGAAAATTGTATTTGCTTGTCCCAATATTTTGTAATCTACATTAGCAACACTCTGTGTTGCAAGTACACAACTCAGACCATTTTTCCGACCCTGCTCAAATAATAATTTGATCACCTTTTTCGCAGGAGGTTGCCTAGGATCTGATGGTAAAAACCGTGATGCTTCATCGAGGAAAAACAACAACTTCACCTCACCTTCAGCCGCTTTTTGCTTAAGCATCCAAGCATATAGGCTACGACCTAATTCCTGCAAGAATGATTGACGTAACTCTTCTGAACCAAGTGACTTCAGAAAGAATATATTTACCGGGACTTTACCATTTTTTGCAGGTTCAAGAAGTGTATCAATATCCATTGGCACACCTAAGGTAAATAGAAGTTGACTGACACCCGAATCAAGTGCATTGAGTCTTCTAGATAATTCTTCTCTTGCCGGACCTTTGATGCATTTTATTATTGCATCGACACTAGAGGTCTCTGCATCTCCATCGAGTATCATAGCAGGATTACCAACCATTTCAGATAAGTCGGCGAAATTAGTTGGTAAACAATTTAGACGAGCAGATTCAGTTAACAATTCATAGAGAAATGTTTTGATTTGGATGCCGGAACTCATTTTCTCGACATCATATCCTGCAAGGATGGTAAAATTAACGGCCATCAATTCCCAAGAACTAATCAGTTCTGTTTTCTTCATTTTACCCGTCGGTGGCCGGAATGGGTCCAAACAAATTGGCAGGCCAAACTCTGCAGTAGGTGTCCAAATCCTAACCTCTGCTTTCTCCTCCCATGCCATTGCACGCTCAGCATTGCCACCATTCTCGATTAATGTGGCACGCTTACCAATCGCAGCTAAACTCGCTAAATCGCCCTGAGGGTCAACTATAATGGAAGGTATGCCTTCTAATGTCGCCTCTTCGATGAGAATCTTAGCTGCGACTGTTTTTCCTGAACCGTTGGCTCCAAGCATTGCTACCTGTTTGCGCAAAATGGAGGATGGGAGTACAACAGATTCACCTGTTTTCCGATTAACTCCAATCTCCATTTTATCACTCATCAGAACTTTCTAAATCCGCTTCAAATTTGCCAACATCATCAATTCGATCTTCACTAGAATGGGTCTTGGGATAATTTTTCCAAGCACCATAGGCTTTGAACCAAGCTATTGCCCTTGATTCAAGAGTATCTGTTGGCTTATCCCCATTAGTTGGTCCATCTCTCTTCTTCTTCTTCTTAAAGAAACGGTTTACTTTCGTTTTCTTTCCTGTTTCCTTTTTATTGGCGAGCAAATGTTCTTTGCCCAAGAGCTCCGCATCTGAGCCAAATGATTCTTTCATTTCCTTATAATCATCTTCTGACAATTGGTAATCTTCCTCTTGTTGGCTCCAAACTTTCTTATCAATTATTCCAGCAGCCTTCTCATACCTTAATGCCGTTATTCCAATTAATTCCATGATGTTCCTTACACCGCCCAAACTACCGCTCAAAGCAGTATTGAAATCCCTAGTATCTTCTTCGGGCATATTTATATCACCTGGGAATGATTGCTTTTCCTTCTCTAGACGGATTTTATCATTATCTAATTTTACAGGATTACTGTAGTGGAGTTCTATTATATTTGTTGGAAGTTGGAACCTTCTGATATATTCATGATTTCCGGGGTCAATCCATTTGTTAATTTTAGCACTTAACCATAACAAATTGTATAATAAGATGTAAGGGTGTAACTTACTATTTTCGAATGCCCAGAATGGATTGTTACCAGAAAGACCTTCTGACTTATCGTGCACTAATTTTTGAAATTGGTCGGAAATATCGGCTGCCGGCGCATTTTGTAGAACTACTGTCAGATAAGATGTCGGCCCGTAGTCAGCCGCTGTATTGAACGCCTTTGGGCTACCTAGTTTAAGTCCAAAGTTGTAGTTTATCGACTCCCTGATGCTACTTTGAACTGCGTCCATGGGCAATTTGGGGTTCCTATCATGGACCAATACTAAAAGGCCCTTAGGTTTTCCAATTAATCTATCACTAAAACCTGTCATCTCAAAGTGAACACTTCTAGACGACTTGCTATTATCTTGATTCAAATATATTGCCTGGCCGAGCGCTTCATTTAAGTTGTAAGCGACATCATAAAACAATTGTTTTAAACCAACAATTGAAGGATTTTCATTAGAAACGGTTGAGATTTCTTCGTCATCTGAACCCTCACCTACTGATTCTGAACTATTGCCTGTTCCCTCACTTGCTTGTTTGGTTCCCTTTCCAATAATTGAATATACGTCTTGCAGCCAAGTTCTGACATCAGGTATGGACTCGACATTGTTACCATACAATTTATCCACTTCATCGATATTTTCTGACATAATTTCTTCGTCTTGAAGCACTTGTTCTAACAAGAATCCAATTGCATCAATATCAAAATTATTCCAACCATTGGGAGGATTGTTTGAAAGTTCTACCAACAATGATTTTGATTCATGAAGCCTCTTAATAAATACCGAAACCAAGCCAGTGTATATTGCCGGTTCATTGAATACCTCGGTTTTGCCATATCTAACTCCAAGTATTCGATCAATATATGGCGATAACAGTTCTAGATCTAGACCCATACTTGCAAATTGTGGACCTAATCTATTTTTCAATACGATTCCATCTTCTGTGCCCAATAGCAAAATCCTCATTAATGGGATTAGAGATAACCTCTTTTCATCAGGTAATAATCCGATATACCTCATTTGATTCATTATGTGTCCACCCAAAGTGAATGTTGGAGAGGCAATTCCTGTTCTATTCTCAGGTTCATAATCCGCATCTAATGGTTTATCTAAGGAATCTGCATGAAGATATCTAGACAAACTAGCAGACGCATTTCTTGCAGGGAGTAGTTTGTCACCGGGCTTTGTTGGGATATCTCTTACTGCTGAGAAATATCTGTTCAACCGGGGATGCAATCTTAGCCGATACTGTGAACCATCGGAAATTAATTGTAAATCGAAGTAGTCTAAGACACAATTGACTTCTGTACCTAAACATTCTAGCAACTCTTCAATTTCACTATCAGGGTCATCAATAGTACCATCTATTTTTAGAGTATGATTTTCCTTTAACATTCCAATTAGCATTGATGAAAACTCTTCAGAAGTATAGTCAATTTCTTCTTCGATTTTCTTATTGAATGATTTATCACTAAATCCAAAACTTTTGTAATCAAATTTACTTGTATCGAGATTAATTTCAGTAATCGAATAGAGTAACTCAATCGGTAAGAAAGAATTGAGATAAGCCGAACCAACACTCCGAAGAATTTCGGTATTATGAATCCCCATCTTCGGTAGAGAATTATTAAGATGGTCCGAGTTTCGCTCACTATCCTTGCCTATAAATCTTGAAATTGATGAATCTATCCGTAGTACTCCAATATCAAATACTGTATTTCCATCATTCCGAACGGCACCCCATACCTTGTCAGTTCCACTCATTAGTTGACAAAGAGTTGATTGTGACCTGTTTGTACCAATAAAGCGGCTCAAACTTTCTTTTTCAATAAGAGAAATCCATTTGACTAAATTGGAAATATGTAAGCCAGTAATCCCATTAGCTTTCATCAAAATTTCCCTATTATCTGGACCAACATCGAATACTTTCTCACTTCGAGAATCCCATAATTTTGTCAATTGATCACAATATGAATTTAATCCATTTTCATCTAAACCATTACTATTGATTGTGTTGTAAGGATTTACTTGTAACATATACTTGTATCGGCTACCAAAAAGACTCAAAAACAATTTATCTGATTTGTCACTCAGTTCCATCTTAGCCAAAAACATCGGATTTGATAATTCAGTTACCCCACCTGGATTTGCATAAGGTTGGGTAAACATTGATGTAAATAATGTGCTGACATCATCTGGATTTATTTTTCCAACTTTTCGTTCTGGAGGTTCGGTAAGGCTAGCGGAATCCCGATGATTCAGCAAACCAACAACTAGAGGCGGATTGGTACTCTTTACCATGTCCATATGATCAATTTTTTCATCCATAATAAACGAACCCTCCTCAGTGGGTAATCTCGTTCCGATAATATTTAGCATCAAATCAAAGATTACAGAATTATAAACAGTATATGCCTTACCAGAGGATTCAAGATTATTTGTAGAAATAATGCCCTTTTCAAGGTGAGCATTACTAACAATTATTGACTTGACTAATCTATCGCCAGCAGTTCCCGAAAGAGATTGTATGTGAACTGTCATCTTTGTTTTAGCCTTATTTGTTTTATCTAGTGCGTAAGCATAATCATCTAACTTCTTCTTTATTAGGAATAAGTTTTCTTGCTTTTTAGCTTTAGTATCGAACTTCGCAATGTAGTTCAAAATTGCATCTTTAAGAGGGACCATCGCTGGTGAAATATCTGAATTAATCCCAGGTTGGCCCCTTTCATTCTCAATATCTTCTTCATAAAATATTTTGTCAATGACTGATTTTAGATGGCCGCCAGTAAGATTTGGCGTGAAGTATTGTTTCCCACCTCCGCCTGCTTCATCAGCAACTGTTTGATGTTGCTTTGTTTTACCTTCTAGAAACATACTAAGTGGATCAAAAACACAGTCCAACCAAGTCATCCAAAAGTCGGATGCAGGTTTGAAACCGCCTTTCTGCTCCTTACACCAAGAAGTGAAATCAGCCGATTGGTCTTTACTGTACGGTAAAATACTAAGCATTGCATTTATTGATTTTACAAAATCATTTTTGATGATTGAAACATCTAGTTGGTTAGTGATAAGTGTGGACATGTTCAATGATTCTTGGCTATTATTGTTGTCTTTCAATTCCCCATATTTCTCAGTCCAATTCTCAGAATTATCGTGGAACTTACCCTCATGACCACCTTGTAGGATTGTACTGAGTTGAGTCAATAATACATCCCCTGCATTGCCACTCAATATCATTACCAATTCTTTAGCAGAGTCCGCCATTGTAACGGCTGCAGTAGAAACCTCTCTGCCGAAAGAACGCCATGCGTTGAGAGTTATTGGTTCATGTATTGCGTGGATACCATCATATGTTGCTTGTAAGATATCACTGATGATGAACGGAGTGTTAACTTTTGCAACTGAACGAGATTCCGAGGCACCTTCTCCGACAGAAACCACCCAAATGACTGCATCTGGGCCAAATGTTCTTCTTGCTTGCTGTAGAACTGGTAATACCATCCCACTACCGCTTCCTCCGGCTAAACTATGAGTGATAACAATGTGCTTTGGACTACTATTTCCTTTCTTACCTACATCCTTCATTACATCCGTTAAGTCTTGACGGAATCGAAATCCGTAAGCTCTACCAACGCCAGTTTCTCCTCCTGCCCCTTCGCCTTTTGGCTTGAGTTTCAATATATTCTTGGTAGTTCTTACCGTGCGTGAGGTACTGTCGGCTCGCAATGACTTTCCACCACTGCCCCATAAGAAATATCCTGGCTGATCTAATTTTGCTAACTCATCGACTTCCTCTCCGAGATTTACTGCTAACAAGTGTATCTTATTGTGGAAGATTTTTTCTAACGATAGCCCTGCTGCTTTTTTGTCATCTGGGTTTGATGAATAGATGCCCTTGAAATTATGCTGAATATCCCTTAAGTCCTGTGGTTGGGCACCTAATGCTGTAATCAGGGCTCTACACCTAGCATCAGAAAGATTGTTTAGGCAATATAGCAAACATTCACGTAAAATTTGTCCTCCTGCTTGTCCCAATCCAATCCAAAATACGGTTTCATCACTAGCATTAGCCGAAAGTTTCTGTTTAATGTCATCGAGCATATCGATTGCATCAAACTGACTCTTTTTCGATGACTTTTTCAGAATCACTTCATCAGACTCTGTCATCATTTGTTTTCGAATTGCACGAATCGCTTCAGAAATTTCAGATTCAGCATCTTTACGAATTCGTTCAGTATCTTTAGTTGTAGAATGGTCTTGAATTGTCTTTCTAGCTTCTCCATAAAGCTCCAGTGCTTTATCGTAACCGTATTTGATGTTATTAATGTTCAAGAATGTTGCTTCTAAGGTTTCTGTATCCAATGGTTTCTGACCACCATTTGTTATTTTATTGTAAAAACCTTCGAAATAATTCTTTATTTCCGCACTCATCAATTCAGTAAGGCCGTTTTGGTGAATTATATTATTGATATTAGATTTGAGTAATTTAGGTGAATTACTAATTGCTTTCTCAACTGTAAAGGGTTGACTGCACAATTCTCTGATCCTTTCACATTCACTCTTTGCAGATTCCGAATTTAATTCTGGATTTGTACCAATATCATTGGCCAAGGCTTTTTCTACTGGATCGAGTTGCTCCAATACAGCATCATAACTTATTTCGCTCTCATTTAATTTAAGTTTCAATTTTGAAATGTCCTTACTGATAGCGATGGTTACAGAGTTATCTGAAATCCATTCGTCTACTAACAGAAAATCCTCTAACAGATTTTCAATTGCCTTTATTACATGCTCAAGGTTATATTCATTTGGCTCGCTCTCGCCAATAAAATACTCCAAACTACGATGTTCATCCCAATTCATCGCAGGAATAAATAGCCGATCTATATCTTCACTAGCAGATTCGGGGACATTGGTTGAAACTTTGCCTGAATCTGATAAATAACGGGACAAAGTGACCATTTCATCTTTGAAACTTTTAACTCTACTGTTCAAAAAAGAAATGAGATTGGCTGTTCCAGTTTTCAACTCTTCAATTGCGTTGATTCCTTCATTTTGAAAAACACCTTCAATTGCAATGATGATACTCAATAAGTCAAACGGCACTAAAATATGAGGATTCGTTTGTACGTCTACTAATCCATTGTTCACTCTTTGTTCGACTCCACATAAATATTTTTGAGATAACCAAATCGAGTTGAGCAATAATTCTCCATGTTCCTTGGTCAAAGGTTCGCTTATTTTTCGGTCTTTTTCCATTGATTTGTCAGCATGAATAACCTCACTAACTCCTGAATCTGAATACGCAGTAAAATAATAATTACTATTGGTATCAATCTTAACTGAGAATTTTTGTGAAGAACCAGGTAAAATTGCAACGGGTAGATGTCCCTCCGTTGGTACTTCAAATCGCATTAATCTAGCTTTAGTAGTTCGCTTTACCTCAATAATCTGAGATTCATTCAACCTATTTATCAGCGACTTAAGTTTACCAGATTCAATTGAAATCATTAAGTGGGTAAGTTTCGCAGACCCAATGTTGTCCCCTTCCATAACCCCCGATATGTGTTCAAATAATAACTTGTTCGCCATCTATCTCCAACGATTTTGCCCAAGTTCCATTCCAACACTCGCTGAGTATTGCAATAGCAGAAGTTTCAACGAGATCGTTGGTCGATTCAATCACAACATTTGAGGATTCAAGGAATCTCATTTCAGACAGGCCTAATTCGCTTACTCTGTTCACAGCATCAGTCAAAAAATCAGATTCGAAAACCGAGTTAGGACGGTTTAGTTTCATGACAGGATTTGTAAATACATCATCATTGACCCCCGGTGACAGGTAAATATTTCCACTGGGGAGTGCTCTATTCAAAGCTAAAATCTCTTTTTGGGTGAAAGATTCTAAACTATAACTAGAGAACCGATTGGTACTTATGAATAATATCACACTTACCGAATGAGTCCCTGACTTGGCGGTGGAGTAGATTGAATCAGTGAATGCTTGTTCAACTAAGGAAGGTTGAAAATTTACCAATGGCTGGTCTGACCAAATATACAGATGAAATGTCCTGAAATTTTCAACAATCTCAATACGACTCTGAATATTAATTATACTTTCAAAAAGAGACTCAAAACCAGAATTTATATCCCAAAGTTCATCCAAATCACAAGATTGTCCATATTTTATGGTTCGTCTTCCAACTTGCAAATTACCATTCTCGTAGGGAACTAATAATTTCTCTTTAACTTCAAATTGCTCTTTCATGTCTGTTTGTAAAATCTTTATTACAGAATTACTACCATTTAAGATTCCATAAGGTCCTTCTGCCGCAAGAACATTACGCATTTTGTTGTAAGTATGAGTTCTCCACTCATTCGACTCATCTGCACCTATATCTTCAGCAATCAATGAACTTGACAATTCCAAGAAATTCCTAATTTGAGAATCAAGATTTGTTTCAGACATCACATCGCGATTATTTTCAGAGTACAATAATTGTCTAATTCTTTTTGGCATGGAAATTAAATCATCTATATTTGAGATTATGACCCTACGTTCATCATTTGACATACCATAATTACCAATAGTCAAATCGTTATTTGTAAGTATATTGCAGTTAGGTACAAATTCTGCAATAAATGATTTAACAATATTTGGTTCGAACACTATATCACCTGCCCTAAATCTATACCTAAGCTATCCAATAGGAGCATACGTTCTATTCCCTTATGTTCAACAACATCAATAATTTTACATGCTGGTTGCTCAATTAAAATTTGGTCTAATTGATGTTTCGGAGATAATGCAATTGCTGGAAAACGAGGATACAATGATACTAATCCTTGTGGAATCTCTTTCATAGTTAATGGGAAAATCTGAGAAATTATTTGGCAATGATTACTCTCTTCTAAGTCATCATCCAAACTATTCAGATATATTTTGAGGTCCATTGGCTTAAGTTCAAGCCACCTCAATGCTAAATTCAGGTATCCTGAACCTGATGAAAAATAAGGTAAATCGAGTATTGGTGTCATTTGAATATTCGCTAATTGTTTGAAATGATGATTCATAGATTTACTCTTTAGTACTCTAATTAGCCTAGAACAAAGTAAATCCAATTCGATAATCGCTTTATCGCCTTCACTATCGTTAGTCCACCCATTCATCATTGCTACATCAATCAAGCAATTTCTATCGAAACTAGTCAAATCTCCATTCCTCAAACCTTGTGTTCCAATTATTTTGAAACTAATTGTTCCTGTAATCTGCTCATAAATCTCTAGGAATTGCTGATCAATTGGCCAAATCGCATTACCAGTCGGCATGTCATATCCAACTGCAGCATCAAATTGAAAGTCTATACTCGACTTATTTGGGAAAATTGAATCGAACATTTTTTGAGTCAATAAATACAATTTTCTGGTTTTCCCAGCACGCATTGAAAACCCAAAGAATGGATCACTGTTCGACATAATTGTAGAAGTTTTTGGAAATAATACTTGGTCATTGATGAAACTCCGTGAAGGTATTCTAGCACTACCTAAAGCGACAACTTCAATGTAATCTTGTTGCTCTAGATTTATTGTACAATTTTTCCTGTAACCGCAATATACGCAAGTAGTATAGTCAATTCTCTTGTTCTGTAAGTCATCAAACCACCCCGGGTTTATGCAATCAAAATACTCATCACTATCATCATCAGGCCGTAAATATTCACGAATTTCCATCGCTGCAATCTTGTAACCTTCATTAGAATCAGCAGTCAGCAAATTCATTACTAACATTGGAAAATTCTCATCATTTACCAAACGGACATCGGCATCTAAAGATGAAGATTTAGATTCAGAGAGAGAAAACTTCATTCTGCCACCTCAGCGTAATGACTGGTAAGCTTGCCAGGTTAATTTGATCAAATCAAGCTCGAATACTCCCGAATTTCTATTGTAAATCTGCATTATTACGTTGGCTGAATCCGAAGATTCATCCAATGGAAATTTGCCACCAAACACATCAGATAGAGTAAAACACCAATCATCAATGCTCTCTTTCACGAAATCAGAATAAGCAGATAGACTACTGATATTTTCATTGAGTTGTGACTCATTCATCGTGATAATCATGCTTCTAATGTTTAGCAACCACCAAGGGGAAAAATCGTAATCAGAACAAAGGATCGATTTTATCGAAATAAAATTGATGAAATTTAGTAGAGATTTGTTAGTAGATTTGTGTAAGATCGATACATTGGAAGATGCATTTTCACTACCTCCATAAATAAGATCAGCACTATCTAACTGAATTGCAAATCTACCTGAACAGGATAATAGACAATCAAATAACTCTGAATTAGCACCACTATTGGGTTTTGACAGGTAAGCCAACAACTCATAAACTGATGGTAAAAGAAGTAATGCAATCAATGAATTTCTTACATACGAATCCTTATTTTCCTTGGTGATATCAGAGATATCAGATAACCAGTTATTGTAAGAGTTGTTTAATATATTGATAAATAAGATTTCAGCTACACCACCCGATTCCTCATTTAATGAATCATTTAGTATGGAAATTAAATCCTTGCTTCTTTCAAAATTTGATAGTTTAGACTTTATTTCATCGAGGAATATCTCCTTTTGCTGTTCAATTTTTTGTTTTTGCATCAAAGATAAATTATCTTTTAGTTCTCCCTTTAACCATGACTTCATTTGAAGATATTCACTATGTTTTGCGGATAGATTCAAGTCATCCCATCCATTTTCAGTAGCAGATTCTCCAATTGAAGAACCTAAATGCCTGCCAGTAATTGTCCCCAACAATGAACTACTAAAGAACAAAGATAGTGCAAATAATGTATAATTTCTGACTGATAATGAATATATTGATGTTAAAAATAGTAATACCGAAATTAAAAATAAACCTATTTCGATTAAAATTGCATTAGATTTTTTTGATGTTTCTAAACCTTTCAAATTGCCAATAATAATATCGATTTTTTGACTAAAAGCATGCCTTGATTCGATTGTGAATGATAATAACAACCCCCCAATTCCAATTAATATCAGAGGCCCTGAAACTGCAATCTTAAGGAATATATCTTCACCCATCAGGCCTAACATTATCAAAACAATAGATATTGAAATTAGAGACATATGGGTAAATGAAATTTTAGTTTCATTGTGGTTCTTTATTTCATCCAACGAAATCACCTCCGTTCAGGTCCACTATCGGATCTAATAATATGCATAAAGCAGAAGAATTAGTAGGGATTGTTAAATTGGATAAATTCAAGTTTTGCTTTATTGTTTGGTTTACATTTTCCAATTCATACATTTCATACCATACTTGGTTTCTACTAGCAAATGACTCCATTACATTTTGGAATAGGCTACTTGTAGCATATTTATTTTTATTATTAATCAAAGCAACTCCAATTATGCCCTTAGAATTTCTTGAAGGCCCATCTAGGTGCCATTTATCATTGATTGAATTGAGAGTTTTTCCGATATATTCTGGAATTTTATCTTTATGATCTTTTTTCTTTTTTGTTTCAGACTGTTCTATAGTGTTCGAAAGGTTAGTTGATACTAGTAACTGCTGAGTTAAGATTCCTTTAACTTCAGAGAGTTTACTAGACTCTATATTACGATTCGAATTAATTCGAATGATTACTAACATTGCTGAACCTAATCCAGTACCACCTACTTCAAACCGAACTTCATTTGAATCTTTACCGTAAGATAAGGAATGTATTTCTTTTGTGGTCTGAGTGCCACGATGAGTCAAAAAAGTATTACCTCTGTTCATGGCTAATTCATAGTTTGATATGAAACCAAATTTAGAAGAGGTGTGCCCCCTTCTCCAACACAAAAAGGGGTTGATTATACCCTTTGTGAAATCAGGTACTTTACTTTTTGATTTAAGACATGAATTACATAATGCTGGAGTTTCATTATGTACATCAAGAACCGATACTTTTGATTCTTGTGTCAGATATTCGGAATCGCAACTGATAGTTTTGAGATTCATAATTCCAAGATGCGAATGCTCGCCAGTATTGGACATATTAAGAAAACTTGAAGCTAATTCGCCACCTCTAAATGATTCTAAATCTGCTTTATTACCAAGTAACATGCTTTCAAGTTGTTTTTTCTTGAACTCTTTAGCTTCATAACTAGAATCTGGCGAATCAGTAATAGAGAGTTGTTTAATACATTTTGAAAGAACTTCAAGCCTTTTTCTAAGCGACGTGAGATTATTTCTAATTTCGATTCCATGGGATGGGATTACCATTAGTTACTACCCCCTTTTGAGATAGAAAGTAGGCTGTCGATAAAATACATTTTACAAATTCCAGAGAGAATTATTCCTTTGCGGTTTAACCCAAGCTCCCTTCTATTGCCAAATATGATGCCCTGGTTTACCTTATTTGGAATGGGTGATCTAGTGTTAGAAATGATAACTTCTTTCTGAACTGAATTAACAATTGCTTTGATGGACGCCGATAATTCAGCAGGTAAATTCTCTTCATCGACATAATTTCGCAATGTGTCATGTAAATCCATGAACATACTGATAGGGTCAATTATTCCATCGTTGAATTTTTGCTCCCACATGTTTAGAGTTGTGAATTCATTCAAACATCTAGAACTAGAAAACACCTCTAACTTAGATATTTCAAATAGTGTCAAATCTGATTGTATCATCCTAAACCAATTTGACATCGACTTGATGCAATATTTACTTACCTCACTTCTTGACAAAGCCTTACTGGAGATTTCTTGATGCAGCAAGACAAACAGGTTGGAGTAACTTCGAAGAGATAAAACCCTAACATTGAGCTCATTATCTGTAACCTCTGTATTAGCAATCATACCTCTTTCAATCTTTAAAATCAATTGCTTTTCTTTTTCAGACATCAGAGCAGAGTGTAATACATTATTTTCTTGGCTAGATTTGAAGATTGATCTATTTGCAAAACCCCAATCATGTTCTGGGTGTCTCCATGATATAATCATGCTTAGCGAATCTACTTCAATTCTTTGACTCTTTGCAGGAACCTTAGAATTATGAACACTGATTGATTGGGGGTTTTGGATGATTGTTACTTGTATGAAATTAATCCAAGTAGTTCTTATTTCGCCATCAATTATTGATTGTTTATAAACAGATAGAGCGTCTTTCCATGTAACTGTCAATCCATCAAATAATCGTAGAACTTCACTTAATGCTGAAGTAATTTTGTTGGCCCTAACATTAATGGGACATAGGTGACAAAAGGGTATGATTTGGCCATTTAATCTAAAATTTACTGAGTTATTAGATGCACTCCACCTGGGATTTATGTCTTTGGGATCGACAATTGAGATATCCCCCTCTGAATCCCAATACATGTAAGAGATACCATTCTCCTTCAAGACACCATTGACATGTCGCATGAAAAGAGCATTGCCTAACCATTTTGCATTACTCATTTCACCCGAACAGATCCCACTTAACAAAGCGATTTGGGATGCGATGTAATAACCAACAATAGATTTGAAAAATTCAGATCGTTCTAGTTCAATAGAACCGATTGCAGACATAATCAACAATAAAGTAGACAACATGGGGAAATAGAATACAAATAATTTCCACCTCCTGTCCAAAGATAAACGAATCGAATAGTAGTGGCCAAGAAAAATAAAAGATACTGAAATCAGTACAATGTTACTCACTGAAAGGTCAGAGAATGGGTTTGTAAGTGATTGAGTAATGGCAAGTAAACAGGATATAATCAATCCTAAAAGACAACAAAAAATTCGGAAGGTGCTTAATTCAGAATATGAGAAGTTTTGCAACTTATATCTGATTAAATTCAATCCTACAAAAAAAGACCTCTTGAGATTTGAAAATGAGGTGGACTCCTGTTCATCGTTTTGACTCAATTAGACCACCCCTATTGCAATAGTTTTTTTCTAATCTTTAGTATCCTTTCAGCTAATTCAAGTAATTCTTGTGAGATTAAGTCTTCTGTTTTAGGTGATTTGAGATATTTGCTATTCTGAAAGCATTGATCAAAAACTAAAATCATGTCATTTAATTTGGCATCTTTTTCTAATTCTCTTAACCTAAGTAATTCCGAATTGTCTGACAGATGTACCGAATTACCAAATTCAATAATTTTCTTTTCTAACATTTCGACTTCAGACGTTCTAGCAATTAGCAAATCTGATTTGTACCTACAGGGAATGTACTTGAAGTATCTTGGCGCGCTTATTTCAGAAGAATCCATCCACCAAGCAAAACCCATTTCACTCACCTAACCATCGCTCGATTTCACTAATCTGAGATGCAATGAATTCCAAATCCACACTAGAATTTATGTCAGAAGTACTAGTTTCAATTTGATCAACTTTGTTACCTGAAAGATATTGATGGTCCATAGACATCACCTCTCTTAAAGAATTCAAACTACTCACTAACAGTATTTTACTAAACTCTGAAATCAATATCCCATAGGCGACGTACGCAAGATTCTTGTTCGTAACCGATATATGTTCACAACTACTGCTAGAAGGTAGTGATTTGGCAGAATCAATTAATCTGACACAATCTTCAATCTCGCCTAGAGCATCGCCAATCTTGGCATTACTTAGAGTCGATTTCGATAGTGTGGTAGTACTCAGTGACGAGTGAGGCAAAATATCACCTATTGAATCCCATCATGTTATCGAGAAATTCATCTGACTCCGAAGTCATTCCCTTCATAACAGCCTCAGACAATTTAAGATTCTTCTTTAATCCTGCTGTCAATATCTCATCGTCAATAATTTCTCCATCCATTAATTCAATTAGTCCTGGCTTAACATTGCCATTTATAATAAATCTAAGCAATCTCTTGGAATAACCATGACGAACATTCATTGCATTACAATCTTGTACGTCTTGCCTAAGTTCAGTATACATGCTCGACCAAAGCGAAACTGAAACCTCCCTCTTAGCTGCTACTTGAATTGGTGCTTTTAGAGCGTTTGCTTCTTTTCTAATCAACTCTAACTTGTCGATATAATCTCCTAGTTTCGACTCGATTAAATCGATTTCAGCAAGATTTTGTTCCTTCAGTTTATCTAAGTCCCCTAATTCTCTCGTTGCGGAAGCAACAGGGGCCTTGCCAGTAAGTATGTCCGCATATTTCGAGTTAATCTTCCACCTTTGCATTTCATTTTGTGTTATTCTTTGAGTCGATGAACGGTTCTTATTTGCATTGCCTGATAATTTGCCTAAAATAAATCCAATCAAGGTTGCAACACCAACGGCTGCCGCTAACATCTCATATTCTTCAATGGCCATATCAATCGTTCAAAGTAATCGTAATTAATATCTTCTACAATAAAACTTTCTTAATCGTTTAACCTTTCAATTAATTCAGTTTTATTTCCAGATACTGGGTGCCCCTTTTGCTTAAGTAATTCTCGTAATTGAACTACAGTCATCTTATTATAGCGACTTTTCACCCATTCCCCAGCTGCTAAATTCAATTCGGCACCTGAAAGCCATCCATCAAAGTTTTCATCATATTGAACTCCATGCAACAAAAATTCTTCTTTATCTTCAGAAGAAATACCATACTTTTGTAGAATATCGTGCAAAATAGCATCGTCCCATTTGAAACGATATTTCACCTGATCTGCTGTCAAGTCATCTTCGGCATCTTGATTTGTTTGAATTTCAACTATGCTAGAGGCATTCTTCCATTTACGATAGAAATTGACCAAGATTCCAACTATCGCAAATAAAGCCGTGAACAGAAATGTACCAAACAACCAACTGTCTACGAATTCAGTAGCACCCTCAATTAAATTCTTGCTATTCTCAACTTCTGAGATCGGATTCAGAGATGGCGACACTACGACATCAAATAATACATATTGTACAAATTCACACTCTACGATATTATTTGAACAATCTCCTTGAATAATCGGTTTTGAATAATAACCTCCCTCCGAAATTGAGTAATCATCTTGATCTCTGACATAAATCGATTCGTCAACAACCCAAGGTCGGACAACAACATTAAACACGCCAGATGGAAATTTGTTTGAAGGATTACTACACCGATTTGCATCAATAGCATCCTGGAAATTCCAATTTGCTGGGAAATATGTTGACTGGCATTCAACTTCAGATTCAAAACGCTCATCTCCATCTATGAAAGTCAACTTCCATATGATACGACTAATTCCATCATCATCACTGATCGAGTTTGAACAACTCGAAAGAGGAGAAGTGGACTGACTTTGCAAGAATCCATCTGAATCTTTCAAATCCGAATTCGTCATTCCCAAGGGGCATGCTGAAAGAATTGACATATCGAATTTGGGAAGATTATCTGCCGTTCGAATAATATCTTCAGAATTAATTAGCATGTCATCCAAATTTGATTGAGAGACCACACCCAATGGGTCGCTATACCTCAAACCAAGAGAATAATATTCCAAATTAAATAATGGAGATTGGTGTTTAGGTGAGATTGATAAATCATCGCGTACTATTGAATGTTCGACTGACGCGGTGAACGAAATATCACCGTCATTCAGGAAGACTAGCGATTGAGAATCTAATTCACAATTATCAACTTCTTCTTTGACTGAAATATCATTTTGACGGGCGAAGGAATAACTCGAATAACACTCAAATATGTCGTTTAGTCCGATCATTCCTCTCCTGAGCATATAGAACTTTAACTCATTAATAGGCGGTGATACGACTACATTGAATTCAGAATTGTTAGAGTCCTCCGAAATTTGAGGATTTTGTAATTCTAATTCAGACCAGGCACTTGTATGTTCAAACAGACTGAAGTGAATATTTCCTATATCTGAATATTCATCTGATAACTCAATCTCGAACGAATTAGTATAATGATTGATGTAGGGTATAGTCATAACTCCAGAATTTACATCGACCGTTTCAATCCCGCCTCCAGATTTGTAAATAATCAATTTAACATCACGAAGCCATGGTTGATCTATATCGAATTCTATTTGGATTGGGACATTCGTGATTGTAGAATCCTTTCTTTTCCAGAGACAATTAATTTTGCGTAAATCATCTTCAGAGGAAGACTCAAGGCATTGTAGAGTGATCTGTTCAGAATTAAAGATATCTTCAACCACTCCTATTGATGTAGTTCTAACGGGTGTTGTTGAAATATTCATGTATGAAATTCGACCAAAGGAATCTTCAGCGCTAATTGTAATATTATTTTGTCCCAGAGTAGAGGTTGGTAGTGAATATTGGCCCATTTCTGTAGAGAAGAATCCATGGTTGGTATTAGTAGTGTACTCTGAAATTTCATTGACCCTCCATACCAATTCACATTCATCACATGAAAGAACCATATTTTCACTGATGATACCATTTGATAATGCGGTTAAGATTTCAATTTCCGGAGCGTTATTATCAAATATAAATGGAATTTGATTAGTGGTATATTCCCTTCCTGCATCATCAACAAGTTTAGCTGTCATCAAATAACTTCCATCAGGAAGTAAGGATGAAGAGAAGAAGTTATTATCAAAATTGTGATTTGAAAGGGCGTTACTAAAGTCGAAATCAACAACGGTTATGGGGGCTTGTTGGTAGGGTGTAATTACTCCGATTGTCTCATTTAATGAAGAGGATAGAATGCTGGTATCCCAAGTGCAGGCTGTGTTTCCTGAACAGATTAATCCAACCCATATAGGGCTAATTTCATCGCGAGTAATAATGTCCAGATTGTTTGATGGCATCGCTTTGCCAGTAAGGTCTGAGCCTTGAACTGTTACT
>Ga0115000_10001798_pt1 | contig 18809 bp, 11 predicted proteins | sample ArcticOcean_MG_C_6_FD_89690 | JGI IMG/M metagenome (GOLD analysis project Ga0115000, IMG submission 89690) | Marine microbial communities from western Arctic Ocean - ArcticOcean_MG_CB8_128 | ecosystem: Environmental > Aquatic > Marine > Oceanic | place: Arctic Ocean: Canada Basin | collected... | reverse complement strand
TCAAGGTCTACTGGACGCATTACACCAAACCACTTTAGAATTTTCGGTTTTTTTCCAGGCACATCTACATGTATTATGTAAACACCTCCTGCGATAGGCACATTCTTGTGGTTCTTCAAATCCCAATCCACTGTAGTTAGTGGATCGTCTTTTACATATTGTCTCACGAGTGTTCCACTCAAGTTGTAGATACTCACGGTGCATCTTTCCGGTACGTTCGTGATCTTCACTCTATTGTCGAGCTTGCTCGTTTCGTATTTACTGTAAGCATAGTACGGGTTAGGTACTACGTTTATCATATCTAGCACTACGTCACTAAGTGTAGCGTCGCTCGAAGTTTTTGTAGCCACCGTCTCTGTATTGAAGGTGTAAAGTGGGTTCCAGTTATTATCTGCACCGTCCACATTATCTACGTCAGCTACACTAGGCGAGTATTTCTCGTAAGCTTTAGCTATCCTGAGTCGTATGCGAGCATCGTTAGGTACTAGTCCTTCCTCTGGCGAAAGCATCGGGAAGTCAGGGTTCGTAATCGATGAACCTACCCATGTACAAGCACGGAACACACGTCTTACGTTAGTCGTCGACGGGTTCCCCTCAAGGTTATCATATAGGTAATTTCCTTTATCGTATACTGGCATACGGTTAGATGTTCCTTCCTCATATTGAGAGTTCTTGAATACATAAATCCAGTGCTGACCACCAGCGTAAACGGTGCCTGAGAACCCACCCGCTCCACCGTATATGCGGCTAGATGGGTTGAATATCATATCGTTTCCGTTATCAGCTCCTAACCATGAATCCTCTCCGAACGCCATGTTAAGTCTCTCTCCAGTACCTACATCTATAGCGTAACCAGGGAACCAACTCATACCCACAGGCTGGTCGCCATCAGGGTTAGCCTCACTTTCCGAATATCCGGCGTCACCATCCTTGCGACCGTTCTTGTCAACAGAAGCATGACGACGGAGTCCCATTTTTTCTGGGTCTCCAGAATATTCGTTTTGGGCAAGGGCCTCTACAGGCTGCATCTCCAGAACGGGGCAACGCGTCCAACGCGACCTGTCATTCGTAAGAACGATATCCACGTTGTTAAGTCCACTGATTCCAGAGTAAGGGCTCAAATCTCCTTCCAGTCCTTTGATGGTAGGAGCAATGTTAGGCATCTGAACAGTCTCTCCAGAAACTAAAGTTACATTGTCCGTGAAACTCACCAGGCAATATGGAGCCCACGTCCCACCGAGAATACCCTCGTATTTCTCGTCCTCATCGAGAGGGTTACCAGCTTTAAGGTCGTTAAATACAACCTCCTCTTCTATAGAATCATCTCCCTCCTGTGTTCCTGAACGTATCCAATTAAGAAGGTCGAAGCCTTCAGAATCAGGTATACCTAAGAACCAAGGAGCAGAAGGGTTGTCGTACACGATACTCGCCTCTACAGGCTCAGAGAAGTTACCGTTATTAGGGTACTGGTACTGATGAAGCGTAATGCTTAATCCCCAGTCCAGAAGTAATTCTTCGTTAAGAACATTAAGAGCCTTAGTAGAAGTGCGAACAGCTTTTTCTACATCACCTCCGTCAGCTATTATCTCCTCTAAAAGAGTGGTGTTCGTTAAAACCCAATACGACTCGTCGGCATCCTCAAGATCAGAATTGCTGGGGTTAACTCGTAACTCGAAATCTGCGTGGGGTACGTTTAACGGATCAACAACTCTAATATTAACGGGACTTCCGCTAGCAGTATAAGTAAGTTGCGTTAAACGGCCGTCGCTAGAAGGGGCCGTGAGCAGGCTATCACTTTCAACTGAGATATCCAGGCTGTTGAGGCTGTTACCTTTTCCTTCAAGACGAGTTACAATAACTCCATCTCCGTATTCAGAGTTCTGAATAGTTCCGTCAGCTTCAGGGCTAGGAGAGTGGGGCGTGCCAGTATAAGTTCTAATAGAACCTATAGCACCTTTACGAGAGGCTTTGTACTGAACGTCCTGTCCAGTTCCAAGGCTAACTACGTAATCATCATAGTTGTTGTAGCCATAAGCTAGAGCCATGAAGTAATACGTGCGGTGGTTAACAAGACGGTTATCTCCCTGAGCGAAAGCATCAGTCGTTACTTTAAAACTGTGCTGTATTCCTTCATTCTCACCATTCGCTTCAAGAAAAGGAACGGGAAGTTCCATCTCTGCGTCTTGAACATAATTGATGATAATATCAATATCATCGGCCACATCACATTGGAAAATCTTCCTTGCCATTTGCTCATTTTTTAGATCAGCAGCAGAGACTTCATTATTTAATAATTGGTAGATCTGATATCCTTGGAATGTATATGAGCGCGTAAGGCTATCGTATTCATTACCATCAATATCCATCTTCGGAATACCTGGATCGAACATTACGTAGTCCTCGTGGAAGTTGTTAGATAACGAATTATCGTTAGTTAGGTATAAGATAAGTTCATTCTCCAGCTCTTGAATGGTTACATCTGGGGCATCTGGACCACTAACAATCTCGAAGCAGTTGTCGAACAAGGCCTGAGCCTTATCATCAGCTTGACGCAATAATGTCACACTTTCTAATGGATCTCCATTAGTTCCTCTAGCCCAAACTATTCCCATTGTGATATTATTATAATCACCAGGTTCAAGTACGAATGGTCCAGCGGATTGAATGAATCGTCGATCAGCGGGTGGATTTCCAGAACTAACTTCATCCCATGGTTCAGTGGATACTCCATTGGTACCCCAGTTATATGGGTCAGTATCGCCAGGGAACATGTAGTCTGTTGGGATATCTAGATTAGCACCAGTAGATGGACTTACACCATCACCACCGTAACCCATTTTCTGGCCATTCTTCCAGATTCCATTCATGTAGTTATAGTAGTGTAGTGGGGTGCTGGGCTCTCCATTAATTGCGTTACCGCCATTATTGTAGTAAACAAAACGCCTCATTCCGAAACGCTCGTTATCAATTACACCATCACCATATCCGATACCTATACCCTCATACGGTATGCCTAAAGAGTCAATAGCATCACTAAAGACGTTAGTTAGTGGATTGTCAATCTCATCGACGTCTTGATAGGGTCCTTCGAAGAAATCTATTCCTACGGCAGGTGGATTTTCACCATATCCGAGTGATCCTGTTCCAGCCTCGTCAAAAGCATCTCCATTATAAGCATAACCTAGTCCACGCTGTACATCACACCCCACATAATCATCTGTTGCAAGTCCGATATCTGAATCTACCCATATTCCGAAATATGTATCTGATAGGGTTTGAGTTCCTTGGTTAATGAGGACATAGTTATGGAAAGTCATGTTGTTTACCTCATCGTTAGTTGCGAATTGAAATACCTGTGCGCGTATCTCCATACCTATAGGCTCTCCAGCGGACTCAGAGTGAACATTACCCTTGTCATTGAATATCCAGTAGAAATTCCTGTCCCCGTATAAAGGCACAATGTCCTCCCTACGTCTTTCCTTACAATCAATTTCAGATAGGAAATCATACCACGGGTAATCACCGCTTGATGGGTCGTAGTATCCATCCCCATCGTAATCCATGAAAGGACCTAGATAGTAATCTTGGCTAATAGCTGTATTACCGTGAGCGGGGAAATCATTAAAATAAGAAGGCTGTACATATCCATCGGGGAATTCTTCCTCCACTGTCCCTGCTGCTAATGCATCGTGATAAGCCCTATGAAGCTGAGCGTCAGCTCTGGTTGAGACGAAAAACCTATCATACTGCTGACAAGTAACCTCGTCAACTTCAGCACCACCATCATTTGTAAGTGGTCCAGTCCAGAAATCATTTCCTGAACGGAAGGTAAGAGCTGCTAGCTTAAGCTGCTGGTCAGGTGATACACCTCCCATCCAAAGTGCTCCCGCGTATAGTGAACTAACTCCTCCTCCTTTAGGAACCTCATAAGAAGCAGAACCTGTCGCTCTATCTTGCCAAAGAGATCCTCCAGTTTCAATTAAAGCCTTTACGTTATTCCACTCTATATCACTAAGTGCTGTTGCTGGAGCACAGGCAGCTGATCTAAGCTGAGAAGTGACTTGGCCATCGTTGTCGCCAGTGCCGCCAGGCCCACCAACTGGAATGTATTTATATGCCAGGGCAGGTTGAACTGCTAATACAGCTACTATGATACATGAAAGTATCGTTTTCATCTGATTATGTTTCATCTGATTTTCTTGCATGATGTATGACATTATCAAAAGTCAAATTTGAGGCCTAAACGCAGTGTACGTGGTATACCCAAGTTAAAGGGGTTGTCTGTGTACATAGTGTAGTAATTTCGAAAAGAATCGGGATTAGTTTGGCTATTGATGAGAGATTGATACTGTGCTGCAGCTAAGTACCCATCATCATTACTAACTCCTGTAAACCTGTAAACAGAATTAATGTTCTGAGTGTTAAGGATGTTTCCAACCCAAAGATATAAGTTGAAGTTTAACGTTTTAGCTTCTTCTCCTTCACCACCTAAATTGATTGAAAAATCCTTATCGATGTTCATGTCCATGTTAAACTGCCATGGAAGACGAGATCCGTTAATAGAGCCCTCAGTAGATGGGCTTATCTCACCAGTAATAGGTGTTGCAGTTGTTGAAGAAGTGTATGGCGTACCTGAACCTAAGTTAGCAATGAGATTCATTCCCATGTCTGCAAAGATTTGGCGTTCCTTTTCACCGATTTTTAAAACAGGACCGTCATATGATTCACCTCTTCCGTATCTGTAATCTACGTTAGCGACAATCCTGTGACGTTGGTCATAAGAAAATGGGCTTATTGAGCGAAGGTTAGGTAGTCCAGCATTGATAAGTGCAATTGCAGTTTCAGTTGTTGAACCTGTTCCGTCTGCGAACTGTAAAGTATAGTTAGCATTCAAACGAACGTTTCCAGTTCTTCTCATGTCGTATCCTACGGTGAAACCCTTTACAGTCCCGAAATCAAGATTCCCGAATGCACGGTATGGGCGTGGGTAAGCTCCGGTGAAGTTTCTTACCTGAATCATATCGCGCATCTCCTTATAGTATGCAGAGATTTTTAAGCTTGAAGTTTTTGTGAGAACCTGTTGGAAACCTATTTCGTAGTCTATAGTTTTTTCTGGCTTTAAATCAGGATTAGATATTAAAGCGTTACGACTTTCTATAAAGAGGTAATCTACAGGAGAGAATCGGTTATTAGAAGTAGGTCTCTGCGTTAGTACATCGTAGTGAGCGAAGAATACAGCCTCATCTGAAATATTAAATGAGAATGAAATACGGGGCATAATGTTCACGGAAGGATTAAAATCCTTAAATGCGTCATCGGTAAGTTCAGCTTGTGAGCCATCTTCCGACGTCAACCAAGGTGCTGGGTATGGTTCATTAACCGCGAGAAGGTCGGGGTCGTTAATCTCAGTTCCCTGTGCATTGTACCATGTGTCTCCATCACGGTAGCCTACAATAGCATTAGGGTTGTCTAGAGCATCTACGTAAACAACGTAATCATCTCCAATGTTAGAGGGTGCTGAGAAGTTTTCACCATTTTCAATAGTAGAGGGAATCAAGCCGTCTTTCACATCGCCTAAAGTGTATGAATCTCCTACAACGTATGGGTCTTTCAATACCATTTGGTTCGCATCAAACCTATCCACACGAATACCTACGTTAAAGATGATATCGTCAAAGGTGAATTTATCCATTATATATCCAGAGATATAAATAGGTTCAAAGGCTCCAATAGGTCTCTCATAGAATCCTTCATCATTTTTCTTGTTGAAGAAATCTTCTAGAGTAGGACGTCCAGAAACCAGGTTTCCATATGGATCGTAACCAGAGTAGCTTACATAATTAGAACCTTGGTTTAAGAGATCATCTGCTCCGAACATATCAATAGTGAAGAAGTCTGGATCGAGAGCGTCAATATTGATGAAATCATTTCCGTCAGGAACTTTGTCTAATGCAAGTCGAAGATTTCTGTCGAATTCAAATTGGTTATCGCCGATTAATCTCCCATAAGTAACATAGTACTCTGTACCAACATTAGTAATGGTTGAGTCATTAAGGTTGAGCTCTTTAATGTGTGAGTTCGTTGTTAAACGAGCTAGAGACCAAAGACCAATAGGTTCTAGTGAATAGAATGCATCACGACGTTGTTCGTACTCAAATCCCATTTGTAAAGCGTGATCACCTATGTCTGCTGATCCAGCTGCAGTAACTCTGAATTGGTTATTGTTTGAAATATAGTAGTCGTTACCCTGTTGTCCGATGTAGTTCCATAATCCGTATGTGGAAGCAGGGGTCTGTCCGTTGAGGAGAGCGTTTCCGTTTTGGACTTGAAGAAGACTCTCGTAAGGACCATCTACAAACTCATTGTATGGCTCCTCTTCGAATAATGAAAAGTACTGATTGTTAATCGCCGCTAGTTCCTCGTTATACTCCGAAGATACAAAAGTTACCAGAGTGTCCTCCCATCCGTTATGAACGAATCGCCCTGTGATAGGGTTGTAATCGTAAGAATTTCTGTTGTATACATTGAACTTGCCTACGTGGCCATAACGAAGGAAGTTATCTCTGTGTGTAGCATCTTGGACATTGTAGTAACTCTTACTATACTCTGCCATTATTTGGTAGAAGACGTTTTTCAAATTACTAGAATTGTCCTCTTCATCGTTAATGAATCGTTGGCTGAATTTTGCGTAAACTCTCCAGTCGTAACTAGTCACTAGGTTATTATTGTCCCAGTTCATCAATGAATTTTCGTAGTTGAATGAATTGTTTCTATTGCCTGATGCAGTTGCACCGAATGTTAACTTAGTGGTCTCGTTAGTGTTGACGTCTATTTTCGCAACTATGCTAGCCCTTTGAGAAGCCACATTCAATCGTGTAGGTGTTTTTTTGAAAACAGAATCAGGTAAAAAGTCTGCGTTGTATAGTGCTCCGTTGATTTCACCTGATGAGCTGATGTTTTGACGAAGTGGGTTAGCAATTAATGCATCTCTAGCAGCATCGGTAATTCTATAAACTCCTCCGAAGGTTGGGCGAGTGTCTTTTTGGTATGTCATGTTACCAGCAAGGAATAATCCTAGGAGGGGATCAGTTTTCTTTCCGTTTTCATCCTTGCGGAATAAAATAGGACCCGATGCAACACCTTCTGCAAGGTTGTATCCGAACTTATCTAGTCCGATAACCCTTTCTCCAATAGGTAACCCTGACGAGATGATTTCTCCACCACCGAACCATGTGCGGCTTGAACTACGAAGTGAGATATTAATAATACCACCAGTAGCATCACCGATATTAGCGGGGAGACCACCTGTTATAACCTGTATTTCTTCAATCGCTCCTTTAGGGAATGCAGAAGATCCACGCATTTTCATTCCGTCAACGTAAATAAATGTAGAAGACGTACGTGCTCCACGAATGGAAATGCCTCCACCAGTACCAGCTGTACTTGCACCCGCTACTGTGGTTGCAATAGAGGTAACAGATTGTCCAGGCATTTTGTCAATATCCTCTCGACTCACCGTGCCACCAGAAGCGCCACCATCTCTATCGATAAGTTTGTTTTTATATTCAATAACCTCCGCGTCCTGAACCATGACCCCGGCGCTAAGGTTTGCGTCAACGAATTGAATCTTGTTCGCAACAATCCTAACTCCCGTAATACGCTTTGGCTGGTAACCTACGAAGCTTATAAGAACGTCGTATATTCCTGGAGAAATGGGCTTAATGGTGTATTCACCATCGAAGTCAGTGCTCGCTCCAGAAACTTGGTTTCCATTTAAGAATAAAACGATACTTGCAAAGGGCAATGGTTCTGAATTGTCGAAATCAGTAATTGTCCCTTTTAAAGTGCCAGCGCCAATTTGGGCTATGCCAGTGCTCGAGAAGAGTAAGATGGCAGATAATAATGTAATAAACCGAGTCATATGCAGGTGTATTTCTAGCTATTATATAGAAAGCGTAAATATAGGGTTTTATCTGCGAGTGTGAAAGAGTGTGAAATCGTATTTTTATAATCTATTTCTAAGTCTATGCCACCACGAGTGATTTCTACCGGTGGATTGCCTTCTAGCGTGTTTTTGGCCGTCTCTCATTCTGAGTTTCGTGCCTGGGTCCTGCATGTTGTAGTGTTCCTTTTGACGTTCCTTATAATTTCTTTCAAGTTCTCGAAAAGCAGCTTTTTCTCTCTTAATAGCTTGCCTTTTAGATTTCTTCTGTGAAAACTTGATCTGAATACCCTTAAACCAACTTATTTCGTTTTGGGATTGGAGGATAGAAGAGCTTAGAAAGACTAGACTAAAGATGATGTATTTCACACTCCTCATTTCATTTCTTTTAGCTGGTTATCCGCTTCAATAATAGAACTAACAGGTAGCTGACAAGCTCCTTCTCGGCATACGAACAACCTCAAGTCCCCCGAGTTCACTTCAGTAGGAAATTTCCCCCTCAACCACTCGGGCTGCCCCATCAGGTCCTTTCCTCCCGCTAACATAATCTGTGGCCTGAAGGTTTTATCAAAATCAATCCTTGCTTCTTCAATATCGTCTGTCTCTGAAGCAGTTATAGCAATTTCGAAAAAGGGCTCGGATCGCATTAATAATACCTGGGCCCAGCCTGTCGCCCTTCTGATGTTATAACTGTCTTCCCATGCAGCGAGTAACATCCTGTCGCATCTCTCTATCCAATCTAATCTCCACTCATACCTTCCTAATTTGAATAAATTACCTGCCATAGTTGAGTTAGAGGACGGTATCACGCTGTCGTCATTCTCTTGTTTCCTAGCAAACAACCCTTTGTCGTCTGATGATGTATACCAAAAAACACCTATCTCAGCATCATAAAATAAATCAAAACTCACCATCATTAACTCCTTTGCTTCCCCTAACCACATCGGATCGAACGTCACTTCATACATATCCAGACATGCTGCAATTGTAAAAGCATAATCCTCTAAAAACCCATTTGTGTGAGCCCCCTCTTTAGAGTGGTAAACATGATAAAGTGAACCATCTTCTTTCCGCTCTTTGTTTAAAATAAATAATAGCGCTTTCTTCGCTCTTTTCAAGTGCTCCTTATCGTGAAAAACCCTGTAAGCATCAATTAATCCAGAGACCGTTAACGCACTCCAAGAAGTAAGCACCTTATCATCAAGTCCCGGTTTCACCCTTGTTGCTTCCCTATGTCTTGCTAGCTTCCCATTGATCACGGACATTTCACTCAACATCGTCTCAACACTTATGCCTAACTGCTCAGCTAACACCTCGTCACTTTCCCACCTCATGAGCACATTGTTGCCGTGCTCCCACATTGATTCCCCATCTATGTCGTACACGACTATGGCCAAATTCAACTCCTCCTCTGTCAATACTTCCTCTAACTCCTTCTTCCTCCAAACATAATACTTTCCCTCTTCTCCATCAGAATCCGCATCAAGCGCACTTCTGAATCCCCCCGATTTATCCTCCAGTTCGCCACTTATGTAATTCACGATTCCATATACAACTTCTTTATACCTCTCATCACCGAACACTTGATAGGCATGAGAATAAGTAGAAAGAAGCTGTGCGTTATCGTATAGCATCTTCTCAAAATGAGGAACCTTCCAATCTGAATCCGTGCTGTACCGTGCAAACCCTCCACCTGCTTGATCGTAAATCCCACCTCTACACATAGCATTTAATGTGAGCTTGACTTGTGCTAGAGCATCGTTATCCCGTCTCACTAACCCATAATGTAGGAGGAAATCTACGTTAGTTGGAAGCGGAAATTTAGGCGCCCCTAGAGAAAGGCCCCTATCTCTATCCCATCTCTTCCTCCATTCATCAACTTGATTATCTATGCTTGCTCCACTAATATTACATTGAGCCCTTGTCCATGGGCCACCATGAAATTCACTTCCCTTTCCGTCAATAGGAGCCGATATTAACTCGGCATTTGCCACTCCGATCGATAGCTTAGTTGCATAATCTAGCATCTTATCGTAATTAGATTCCTTAAGAGCGACTATGCTCTTAAGTCTATCGATAAAATCATTCTTCTGAAAATAGGTACCCCCGAAAACGGGTCTTCCATCTGAAAGAGCAATACAATTCAACGGCCAGCCTCCACGACCTGTCATGATTTGGACTGCAGACATGTAAACAGCATCCACATCGGGCCGCTCCTCCCTATCCACTTTTATCGAGACGAAATTCTCATTAATGTACTCTGCCGCCGCTTCATCCTCAAAGGTTTTATGCTCCATAACATGGCACCAATGACACGCACTATAACCGATGCTTATGAATAACAACTTATCCTCACGCTTTGCCTTCTCGAAAGCTTCATCTCCCCATGGCATCCAATCGACAGGGTTGTGCGCGTGCTGTTGGAGGTAAGGACTAGACGAATTTATCAATTCGTTAGTGTATTTATATAATGTAGTATCCGTCATTTCATCAGAACTTAAGCCACAGGAACTGATTGCTACAATAGTATATATCGTTAGCATAAAACGAAGTTGTTTCATTTGGAGACATTGTATAAAGATGATTTATATCTGTCTAAATTAGTGAGATTTGAGTAATTAATTCGCTTTTCATGTAGCTACCTTTGAATCGGATAATCGAAAAAATCATGCCACTAACGACAACAGACTCTTCTATAGCATCTTTAATTCAGAAAGAGCATCAACGTCAGATAGAAGGAGCAGAGCTTATCGCTTCAGAAAACTTCACTAGCGACAGTGTAATGTCCGCTCAGGGGTCAATACTCACGAACAAGTATGCCGAGGGTTTGCCGCGCCGTAGATACTATGGTGGGTGTAAGTTTGTAGATGAAATCGAGCAGCTTGCCATAGATAGAATTTGTGAGCTTTTCGGAGCGGAGTGGGCGAATGTTCAGCCACATTCTGGAGCTTCTGCGAATTCTTCTGTGATGTTAGCTTGCCTGTCGCCCGGAGATAAGATTTTGGGTTTCGACCTGAGTCATGGCGGCCACCTCACCCACGGATCGCCCGTAAATTTCTCTGGAAAACTCTACAATCCGGTTTTCTATGGTGTTGAAGAACAAACAGGAATCGTCAACATGGACATCGTTGCTGAAATAGCCGAGCGTGAAAATCCCAAAATGATCATCTGCGGTGCTTCCGCATATGCACGGGATTGGGATTACGCACGGTTCCGCGAGATTGCCGATAGTGTTGGCGCTATCCTACTGGCTGACGTTTCTCACCCAGCTGGTCTCATTGCGGCAAAGCTACTCAAAGACCCCATGCCTCATTGCCATGTAGTCACCACAACCACCCACAAAACCCTTCGTGGCCCTCGTGGCGGAGTAATAATGATCGGCAAAGACTACCCTAACCCATGGGGCAAAACAAACCCCAAAGGTCTTATCCGTCCTATGTCGGCCATCCTCGATAGCGGAGTGTTTCCAGGCATGCAAGGCGGCCCTCTCGAACACGTTGTCGCCGCGAAAGCTGTCGCTTTCGGTGAGGCTCTCCAACCTCAATACAAGTATTACTGTAAGCAGGTAATCGCAAACGCTCAAGCCATGGCTGCAGCTTTCGTCGATAGAGGTTACGACCTTATATCTGGCGGCACAGATAACCACCTCATGTTAATAGACCTCCGTAACAAAGACATAACTGGCAAGGCCGCCGAAATAGCATTAGGCCTAGCAGATATCACCGTTAATAAAAACATGGTGCCCTTCGACACTCGTTCTCCCTTCGTTACCTCTGGCATGAGAGTCGGCACCCCCGCCGTAACTACTCGTGGATTAGTTGAATCGGACATGGAACAGCTTGTAGCCTGGATGGACGAAGCCATTGTGAACTATTCTAACGAAGATGCATTGCGTAAAATAGGTGTCGCTGTTAAAGCGAAGATGTCAGTGTATCCTCTCACTGTTTAAGTTTTCGTTTCGCGAGTGACACCTCTCGCCGAGTACCGTAAAAAAGTCAACCAATAGGTTGACAATTCTTCTAAGGTTTTTGCTCGTCTGTCGAATCCGCCGGACCTATAGAACCGTCCGGACTGGTGAGTAGTATTATTTTCTCAACATCTCCCTCGTTAAACAACATTCGGATATGGGAACAGGTGGCTTTGTTGATGCTGATGTTGGCCGGGTCGTCAAGCAAGTAGTATTCTACATTCCCATTACCTGTGACGTCCACTTGGTGGAGTTTGCCGTTGAAAAACCGAGCGTCGAGTCGTTTGCCTGAGATAAGGTTTTGCAAGCTGTCGTTAGCGACACTTAGTACGAGGGCGTTGTTGAGTAGTGATAAGCTGGAGGGTTTGTTGTCGGAGAGGGTCATAACGACGGTGTCGCCACGAAGCTCATCACCTTTAGCCCACACAACAGGATTTCCAAGTAACCAAACCTCATCGTCCTCCATATTCCAAGAAAGAGAGTCACCCATTCCTGCGAACGAGTCCTGAGAAAATTCAACGGTACCTGTGGCGTATAACCAATCCCCATTCCTCATCAGTTCGTCAGTGGAAAGTATTAAGGTGTCGCCATTTTCGATGTTAGTTGCTATCGCCTTTTGTAAAGTATCGCCCTTGACAATGTCGTTATCGTCCCATCTGTTTGCGTAAACACCAGTAACGGTCATATTGCCCGTGGAATCCTCGACCATCACGTTTCCCCATGCTGTACCGTAATTATCGTCTCTAGAAACAGCAATACTATCGCCGGCTAGCATCCCGCCTGAATCACGTATGCTCGCATCACCTGAGAACCATCCTGTACCCGTTTCGATATTAAATCGTCCTTGACGGCAAAAAATCTCGGCTCCACCAACGTTTAAATGAGAGGACTTGAATAATAGTAGTGTTTTATCGTTTCTGTCAAGGCCGAGAGAGTCAGAAATGATAACATCATCGTTTTCTATCATGATAACATTGCCACCTGCGTATAGCCGGTCGGATGCAGAACGGTATGTTCCATAATCACTTTCTAGAGTTCGGTTTCCTTCAATTATTTTCGATCTCTCTAAATAATAGACACTCTTAGTCTCTAACTCATAAAACATAGTGTTGCATTCAATATGCATTTCTTCATGCTGAAATTCTACACCTTCAGTAACAGTAATTAGCTGTTCATCGGGAAAAAGGACAGCGTAATTAGAGGTTAACGTTGTGGAAGGTTGTTGACGTACAACCACGTTACTGAAGACTTCGAATTCCCCATCTTCATGCCGGTAAGCACTATCGCATGTTAAGATAGCATCGCCGAATCCTAGTTTCACATCCCCGATCAATCGACTCGCATCAGAAATGGAGGGATCCCTTTCTATAATGTCGGCAGCAAGGATTTGGACGTGTGTGGTTTGGGCAATTGTAAATGAGGCTGGGAGAAGGGCACACAAAAGTGTGAGGGTCGACCAGAATTTTTTATTCACATCGTATTTATCTAGAGTTTTCATCCAATTACCCCAGCCGCGACTGTTGCGTGCGTACTAGGATCAACTAAGATAACCGCTCCAGTCGTGCGATTATTACGATAGCTGTCAGAAAGCAGGGGAGTGGCTGTTTTAATTGTCACTCTTGCAATGTCATTCATCTCTACTTTCAAATCATCCTCATCTCTATGAAGTGTGTTGATGTTGATGCGGTAAAGGATGCTAGTGATTTTTGCAGGTATCTCTTGAGTAGTATGCCTTATTACTAGTCTAGTAGAAATGTTAAGTGGCTTATCGTCTAACCAGCAAATGCGTACGTCTAACTGCGTGGATTGTTGGGGCTTATTATTAGGCCTGACGAGCATTCCACCTCGAGATAGATCAATGTCGTCATCTAAGGTCATGGTGACGCTGAGAGGAGGGAAGGCCTTGGTTAATTCCTCTTTGCCAGATAAAATGGTGGTAATTCTAGTTTCCCGCCCACTTGGTAGGGCTACGACTTTATCCCCAGGTTTGAAAACTCCAGACGCTATACGTCCAGCATATCCTCTGAAATCTCTGTGTTCATTAGTTTGGGGTCGTATCACGTATTGTATGGGGAATCTACAGTCTTGAAGGTTTCTATCCGCTCCGACATGGACATTTTCAAGATGATGTAAAAGGGTAGAGCCGCCATACCAAGCCATATTTTTAGAAGCCTTAACCACGTTGTCTCCATTGAGAGCACTGATGGGTATGAAGGTGATATCAGTTATGTCTAGTCGTGAGCTGAAGCTACGATATGCACTAACAATTTCACGGTATTTACTTTCGTCGTACTCGACCAAATCCATTTTATTCACACACACCACAAGATGTCGGAGGCCTAATAAAGAGGCGATGAAACTGTGTCGGTGGGTTTGTTCTAGAAGCCCATGACGCGCATCTATAAGTATGATGGCCAAATCCGCTGTAGAAGCACCAGTCACCATGTTTCTAGTGTACTGTATATGTCCCGGTGTGTCTGCTATGATGAACTTTCTGCGCGGAGTAGCGAAATACCGGTAAGCCACATCAATAGTGATTCCTTGCTCCCTTTCAGCACGTAACCCGTCAGTAAGCAAACTCAAATCTGCTACCTCTAGGCCTTTTTGTTTAGAAGCTTTCTCAACGGCTTCAAGCTGATCCTCGAAAATACTTTTAGAATCGTAAAGCAGGCGACCTATCAATGTGCTCTTTCCGTCATCGACACTACCAGCAGTAGTAAAACGCAGTAGTCCGTTGTGATTTGAAGTCTTGTTATTATCGCTCATCTTAAAAGTATCCTTCTTTTTTTCTGTCCTCCATAGCGCTTGCTCCCCTCTTATCATCCATTCTGCCACCGCGTTCAGTTATCCTCGTTGAGGCCACTTCATCAATTATTTTTTCTACTGTATCTGCATCACTTTCAAAAGCTCCGGTAATGGTTAAGTCACCGAGTGTCCTAAATCTCACTCTCATCATTTGTGGGTTTTCTCCCTCTTTTAGTTTGAGGAAATCTGAGTATGCTAGGATTTGTCCATCGCGTCTAATGCATTCCCTCTCGTGAGAAAAGTATAAACTTGGAAGCTCGATTTTTTCCTTTAGGATGTAATTCCAGATATCGAGTTCTGTCCAATTGTTCAAAGGGAATACCCGGAAATGTTCTCCAGGGGCGTGCATGCCGTTAAATAGATTCCATAACTCTGGTCTTTGGTTTTTAGGGTCCCATTGACTGAAGTCATCCCTATGTGAGAAGAATCGTTCCTTAGCCCTAGCTTTCTCTTCATCTCGCCTAGCTCCACCTATACACGCATCAAAACTATTGTCTTCAATGGTGTCAATAAGTGTTGTGGTTTGGAGTTTATTTCTACTAGCATTCATTCCTGTCTCCTCCTTAACCCTTCCCTCCTTAATTGTTCTTTCGACTGACCCCACAATGAGATTCGCACCGAGTTTTGTGATAAGGTGATCTCGAAAATCAATGGTTTCCGTAAAATTATGTCCAGTATCAATATGTACAAGTGGCATTGGAATCCTAGCCGGATAAAATGCCTTAGCTGCTAGATGAGTTATCACAATACTATCCTTACCGCCACTGAAAAGAATAGAAGGTCTATCGAATTGTGCAGCTACTTCTCTTATGACGAAAATAGACTCAGCCTCCAACTCACTTAAATGGTCTAGGTTGTATGTGTCAGTTTTTATCATCCCTTCCTAATCTTCCGTATTTAAACCAAACCCTCTCATGGGCATAATAAATCACCATCTTCACAAAGAATTCTATTACAGTAACTATAGAAGCTTTTTTCGTATCCTCAAGAACTAAGTACGCAATAGCAAAAGTCGTTGCAGATGCTAAAACCCTCCATGTGAAGGCTTTTGTCAGATGTCTAATACGAGAATTTTTCGAGTCCAAAGTCTAAATAATTTCAGGCATTTATAATCCTACTATTATTGTGCGAATTTAGGGTGTTTTTCGAGTTTTTCTTCAACAGTTTTCCAATCTGTAAAATGAAATCCCCTATCATCGATATACACAGTAGCAGCGAACTTGCTATTACTCACAATATCAAACAGATGGCTCATCTCGTACTTCTTCAGCCATTCTTCAATTACAAGTGCAGGTCTAGAGCTCATTATTTTTAAGACGTAACCTCGATCTTTAAGTCTCTGTAATACCTCAATGGCTCCTTCCATAGGTGGGTCGTATGCATTTTCGAGTCCTTGAAAGCCTTTACTATACTTGTGAATTACTCCATCAAAGTCAACGGCTAGTGTTTTCCTTTTGTCTAAAGTCTTTAGCTCCTTTGAAGGCATCGGTTTTTCGTTAAGAATCACAGACACACACTCATCCACGGATAATTCACCAGTGTCTAAATCGATGAAATCTCTTGATGGGGATTCGTAATTATCTACGTGATTTGCTTCTCTACCTCTTTCCTCTGAAGTGTGAACATATACTTCTGCAACCTCACACTCTGACTTTAACTCCTCTCGTATTATCTTATATGGAGATACAACAGAAACGATGACAGCTTCTCCTTTTGATTGGAGGTATTTAGCTATGTTTTGGGCTTTACGAATATTAGCTATTCGTCCTTCCACACTGTAGTCAGAGTTGTTAGTGAGCTCCCTCAAATCATCGCCGTCAATATGGAACGGTGAATGACCTCCTCGTTTTAACTGAGCGACTAAAGCTGTTGCAATAGTAGTCTTACCGTGCCCAGGTTGTCCAGTTATCCAGTATATCATACGAGCTGATCTTCTCTTAACAATAGAGTTTGTTCTCTGTCTGGGCCTACGCTTAAAATGGAGATTGGAACACCTGTTTCGTCTTCAATCATTTTCACATAACTCATTAGAGTAGCGGGAATGTTCTCGACATCACGAAGTCCAGTTAAGTCTCCAGGCCAACACTCAAACGTCTTATACACTGGCTGCACTTCGTCAGGATTAATCCCATATGGGAGGTAGTCAATCTTTTCGCCATTGTGCATGTAATGCGTGCAAACTTGTATCTCGTCAAATTCTCCCAGTACGTCAGCTTTCATCATACAGAGTTGAGTCACTCCGTTTACCATAACTGCATATTTCAGCTGTGGCATGTCTAGCCATCCACATCTGCGGGGGCGTCCAGTAGTAGCACCGAATTCATTTCCAGCAGCCCTCAGTTTCTCTCCCGTTTCTTCGAGCAACTCAGTAGGGAACGGACCTGATCCGACTCTCGTACAGTACGCTTTAAATATCCCGAATACTTCACCGATTTTGTTTGGTGGAAGACCTAATCCAGTACATGCTCCCGCTGTAATTGTGTTAGAAGATGTCACGAAAGGATAGGTGCCGAAATCAATGTCCAACATAGTTCCCTGTGCTCCCTCTGCAAGAATTCCCTTTCCATCATTCAATGCATCATTAAGCATATGTTCGCTATCGATGAATTTGAACTGCTTAAGATATTCAATAGCCGCAAGCCAGTCTTCCTCATAAAGTGATAAGTCGAAACTGTATTCAGGAAAACCATTTAGCATTCTTAGGTGTTTTTCCTTTAGCACCAAATACCTTTCTTCAAAATATCCCGACTCGATATCACCAATTCTTAATCCATTACGACCTGTTTTATCCATGTAGGTGGGGCCTATGCCTTTTAAGGTAGACCCGATTTTTGCCTTGCCTTTAGCTTGTTCAGATGCTGCGTCAAGCAGGCCATGAGTGGGCATAATCAAGTGAGCTTTCCTAGAGATCAAAAGTGAATCGACAGGGTTTACACCTCTCTCTTTCAGAGCTTCGATTTCACGTCGGAAAATTACGGGGTCAATTACAACTCCGTTACCCACCACATTCAGAGTGTCTTTTCTAAATATCCCAGATGGGATAGTGTGTAGGACGTGTTTTTTACCGTCAAAAATTAAAGTATGACCAGCATTAGGTCCACCTTGGAATCTTGCAATAACGTTGTACTTGGGGGTAAGTACGTCAACGATTTTACCTTTTCCTTCATCGCCCCATTGGAGCCCTAGCAATACATCCGCTTTCATAGAAGTTAGGATTTTTTACGCTTTCTAGCGTAGATGTTTAATGAGTGATGGAGGACTTCGATATCGAAGAGTTCCTCTAAAGTCGCTTTTATTTGTTGGATGCGCGGGTCGCAAAACTCGAGCACCTCTCCTGAATCAGCTATAATTACATGGTCGTGTTGTCTAACCCTAAAACACTTCTCATACTGTGCGTTCTTATCTCCGAACTGATGTTTCCTTACGAGGTTACAGTCAATAAGAAGCTCCATGGTATTATAAAGTGTTGCTCTAGAGACTCGGAATTCACTGTCTTGCATCCTTGAAAACAGTTGCTCTACATCGAAATGCCCGATATATGAGTAGATTTCATGAAGTACAGCAAACCTCTCCGGAGTTTTACGGTGTCCGTTTTGTTCGAGGTAAACCTCGAATAGATCACGTGCTTGGTTTAAGATTTCGTCGGTTGACATGTCTTATTCTGTAGTGCAAAGATAACCTATCGTTCTGCTTCAAGACGACCCACGGAGTTTACTCCACTAACATTTTTCAGTTTAGTTATCAAATCATCCAAGTGAGATTTATTCATAACTAAAACACAAACAGATCCTGTGAATAGACCATCAGATGTTTCCATGCTGATAGCCCTCATATTTACTTGCATATCTTCAGAAATAACCTGTGTGATTTGATTTACAAGACCCACATCGTCTATGCCTGTAAACCCTAGTGTCACTTGGAATTGTTGAGCCGCTTTACTAGCCCAACGTGCTTTCATCATCCTATACGCGTACTTCGATAGCATGTTCGTCGCATTCGAACAGTTCTGTCTATGAACCTTAATTCCACTACGAACTGTAATGAATCCGAATACATCATCTCCTGGTATTGGGTTGCAGCAATTTGCTAAAGTGT
>Ga0115000_10001797_pt1 | contig 18810 bp, 16 predicted proteins | sample ArcticOcean_MG_C_6_FD_89690 | JGI IMG/M metagenome (GOLD analysis project Ga0115000, IMG submission 89690) | Marine microbial communities from western Arctic Ocean - ArcticOcean_MG_CB8_128 | ecosystem: Environmental > Aquatic > Marine > Oceanic | place: Arctic Ocean: Canada Basin | collected... | reverse complement strand
GTCCGGCGCTGGGCTGACGCCGGGCGCCTGGCAACCAGCCGGACGTCCGGCGGCCATCGCACCATTGCCGGACCTGACCTGGCGCTTCTCTCCCAGGAACTGGCCGCCGAGGCAGCCACGGAAGAAGCCGGGGGTTCGGTGCTATCGGCACGCAACCGCTTCACGGGTCTGGTCACCCGCGTAGTTAGCGACGGGGTGATGGCCCAGGTGGAGATCCAGGCCGGCCCCCACCGGGTGGTCTCGCTGCTGTCCGCCGAGGCGGTCGACGACCTAGGCCTGGAACCCGGGGTCCTGGCGGTCGCCGTCGTCAAGGCCACCAACGTGGTCGTCGAACGACCCCGCTGACCGGAATCCGTGAACCTGCCCGCCCGGAGGCTGCCCGGTACAGCCATCCTGAAGCTGCTGACCGTGGGTCTGGTGACCCTCGGGCTGCTGATGGGCGGGGCCTGTTCCCTTCTCGATGACGACAGCAACGGCGATCGGCTCACCGTCTTCGTCGCCTCCTCGCTGACCGACGTGATCAGCGACCTGGCCACAGCGTGGGAGTCAGCCGGTGGCCCCGGGATCGTTGAGGTGGTTGGCGGCTCCAACCATCTGGCCGCTCAACTGCGCGACGGAGCCCCAGCCGACGTCTTCATCACCGCCGACGCCGCCCTACTCGAGCTCCTGGCCCCGGATCGCGTTCCGATCGCCGTCCTGGACAGGTTCGCCGCCAACCACCTGGTGGTGGCCGTGCCAATCGACGACCCTGCCGGTATCCATGGTCCGGCCGACCTGCAGAGGACCGACACCATCCTCGTTGTCTGCGTGATCGGTGTTCCGTGCGGCGACACCAGTTTCGAACGCTACGGCGACCTCCCCATCGACTCGTACGAACCCAGCGTCCGGGCAGTCGTGGCAAGGCTGGCCCTGGGCGAAGCCGATCTGGGGATCGTGTACGCCACCGACGTCGCAGCGGAGCCACGGATCACAGCTGCGTGGAACGAACCCCCCGCCTGCCCGTGCGTCGCCTATGCCGCTGCCGCCATGACCGAAAGAGGCCGACCGTTCCTGGAGTTCCTGGAGTCGGACCGGGCACGCGACGTGCTGACCACACACGGCTTCGCACGGGAGGCCGCCCCTCCCGGATCACCATGAGCCGCACCCCCACCCGGGCACCTCGGTCAATCCTCGTCGTGGCGCTACTCGGTATCGCATTCCTTGCCCTTCCGGTGGTCGGCCTCCTCCAGCGCGCTCCATGGTCATCGCTCGACGATCTGCTCGGACGTCGCGCCGTTCTCGACGCCCTGCGCGTCTCGTTGACGGTGAGTGCTCTGGCTGCAGCCATCGTCCTGGTGCTCGGCACACCGCTGGCCTGGATGCTGGCGCGTGTGGACATCCCGATGAGGCGACTGGTGAGAGCCCTGATAGTCCTGCCCATGGTCCTGCCACCGGTGGTGGGCGGCACGGCCCTGCTCTTCGCCCTCGGTCGTCGGGGCCTCGTCGGCCAGTGGCTGGACCGCTGGTTCGACATCACGCTGCCGTTCACGATGGCCGGAGCAGTCGTGGCAGCCACCTTCGTCGCCCTGCCGTTCTACGTGATGACCGTGGAGGGAGCCCTGCGCACGATGGGCGACGACCTCGAACAGATAGCCGGCACTCTCGGCGCATCACCGCTGACCGTGTTGCGCCGAATCACGCTCCCGCGTCTCCTGCCCGCGATGGGCGCTGGTCTGGCACTGGCCTGGGCCCGGGCGCTGGGAGAGTTCGGTGCCACCATCACGTTCGCCGGAAACCTGCCAGGCCGCACCCGCACCCTGCCACTGGCCACCTTCCAGGCGCTTGAATCCGACCCGGAGGCGGCGCTCGCCCTCAGCCTCGTTCTACTCGCCGTCTCCCTGGTCGTGCTGCTGCCCACCCGTGACCGATGGCTGCCCACCCGATGAGAACGCAACCGGACCTCCCGGCCGGCGCCCAAGGCCGCCCCAAGGCAGTGGACCTGACGGGTCGCCTTGTCCGCGGCGACCTGGTATTGGACGTGGCACTCTCAGTCCAACCCGGTGAGATCGTGGCGGTGGTGGGTCCGAACGGAGCCGGCAAAACCACCCTGCTTCGCCTCATGGCCGGCCTGGAGCGCCTCGACGATGGCCGACTGCTGCTCGGCGGCCTCATCGTCGACGATGCCACCGACCCCGGCCATGTCGCCTCCCACGACCGTTGCGTCGGCTGGGTCCCGCAGGACCGGCTTCTGTTCCCGCACCTCTCGGTGGCCGCCAATGTGGGCTTCAGCCCCGGAGCCACCCCGGAACGCGTCGACCACCTGTTGAACGCCCTTGACCTGCGCTCGATCGCCGACAGACGGCCGTCGGAATGCTCAGGCGGCCAGGCGCAACGCGTCGCAGTCGCCAGGGCTCTGGCCGGCTCCCCCGGGCTTCTACTCCTGGACGAACCATCCACCGCCCTGGATGGCGCATCGCGTCAACGCATACACGAACTCCTGGGAGCCGACGACCACCCGACCACTCTCCTGGTCACCCACGACCCGGTGGAGGCAGCCGGGATCGCCGATCGCATCATCGAACTCGACGCCGGTCGGATCGTCGCCGCCGGCACCCCTTAGGCTCGCCGCCGTGAACGCAGCCGACAGCGACCCCGGACGTGACCCGGCGTCAGCCCTGGACCGGTTCCGTCTGGACGATCGCGTCGTCATCATCACCGGCGCCAGTTCCGGGCTGGGCGAACGCTTCGCCCGGGTCCTGGCCGGCGTGGGTGCCCGCGTCGTGCTGGCCGCCCGCCGTACGGACCGCATTGAGGCCCTGGCCGACGAACTGCCAGATGCCCTGGCCGTCACCATTGACATAACCGACGAGAACGGCCCACAGACCCTGATCGACACAACCGTCGCCCACTACGGGCGTCTGGACGTCCTGGTCAACAACGCCGGGATAGCCAGGGTGGTCCCAGCCGTAGACGACGACCTGGAGGGCTTCCTCCACGAGATGGCCGTCGACCTCGTCGCCCCGTACGAGCTGGCCCGCAGGGCGGCCCGATGGTGGATGGCCGAGGCGCATCCGGGGGTGGTCGTCAACCTCGGCTCGGTCCTGGGTGCCGGAGCGGGCGGCAGGCTTCGTGTCCCCGGCTACGCGGCCGCCAAGGGTGGCCTCCACAACCTGACCCGGGAACTGGCCGTGGAATGGGCACGGAAGGGAATCCGCGTGAACGCCCTGGCCCCGGCCTGGTTCGAGACCGAGATGAACTCGGACGACATGTTCCACACCGATGCAGGCCGTGCCTACGTATCGGCCGGAACCCCGATGGGCCGTGGCGGCCTGGCCCACGAACTGGACGGCGCCCTGCTGCTGCTCGCATCCGATGCCGGCTCCTACCTGACCGGCCACGTCCTCTACGTGGACGGCGGCTGGACCGCCGTCTAGCCAGGCCGAATGGCTAACTGGCAGAACAGGATGACCGAATGGCCGAAATACCGTTCGCTGGTGTGCCGCCCTCCCGGTGGGGTCCCACTTGTCTGCCGGCCCCGGGCGCCGACGAGATGCTCTATGCCCTGGCCTTCCAACTCGAGACGGCCAGGCCATGGGCCGGACGCTTGGCACCCACCTCGGCGAAGTACGTATGAGCCAGAAGCGCCTGCCAGGCACCCGCCGACCAGCCGGTTCCTGCCCGGTGCCCGGTACCGGCCGGATCCCGTCATGTGTACGAGATCAGCCGGCCGTGCCCAGGGCTTCACGTAGGAACTCCAGCTGCATCAGCAGGAGGTTCTCGGCCACCTCGGGCTGCGGGGTCATGTGGGTCACCCCGGAGAGCGGCAGCACCCGGTGGGGCCGTCCGGCCTCCAGCAGGGCCCGGGAGAACTGCAGCGTGTGTGCCGCCACGACGTTGTCGTCGGCCAGACCGTGGATTAGGAGCAGCGGGCGCTCCAACAGCGCTGCCTGGGCGCAGAGGTCGGTACGGGCGTAGTTACCCGGCTGAGAAGCCGGATCACCGAGGTACCGCTCGGTGTAGTGGGTGTCGTAGAGGCGCCAGTCGGTCACCGGAGCGCCCGCTATCGCAGCGTGGAACACGTCGGGCCGACGTAGCACCGCCAGGGCTGCCAGATAGCCGCCGAATGACCAGCCCCGGATGGCCACTCGGCCCAGGTCCAGCCTGTCGTCCAGAGCCGCCAGACCGTGGAGGGCATCCACCTGGTCGTCCAGAGTCGGGGCGGCCAGATCGCCGCTCACCGCACGCTCCCAGGCGGGTCCACGCCCGGGCGTACCCCGGCCGTCGGCCACGACCACGGCGAACCCCTGGTCGGCGAACCACTGGGAGGTCAGGAACTGTCCACGTGCTCTCTGGACCCGCTGCCCGTGGGGTCCGCCGTAGGGGTCGAGCAGCACCGGGAGACGGGAGCCATCGTGTCTGTCCGGCACCAGCACGGCGGCCCGCAGGGATCGGTCCCCGACCACGTGGAAGGTGGGCTGTGGCCTCACCACCGGCTCCTCGGCATGGCTGGCGATCACATGGCCACCCGGCAGCACAACCATCGAGGAGCCCTCCAGGGTGGCCGTCGAGACCACGACCACGCCACCCCCGACCGCGACTGAGCGCACGCCCTCGCCGCCGGCCACCACCTCGGTGGCCCCGTCCCGGGAGATTCGAACCACCTCCACGTCCAACGGGTCACCCGACGCCAGCACAACTACAGCGCCGTCCCCGGCAATGCCGGCCACCGAGCGCACCTGCAACCCGTCAGGCGAGACGGCCACCCCGTCGACCACCAACCGGTTGGCGCCGTCCCTGGATTCCACCGTGAGGATGGCACCGCCGTCGAGCCGTGGCGTGCCCGGCACGAGGTCCACCCAGTGGTCGTCCACGATGCGTGTCCGCTCGGTGGTGGCTCCGCTGGAGGGGTCCACCTCCAGCACCACCAGAGTCCGCTGGTCACGGGTCTGGGCCACCACGGTGGGCACCCCGCCGGTGGGCCAGGCCACGGCGGCCAGATACTCGAATGTTGCGTCCACATGCCAGTCCACGTCGGTCGTGGTCCCGTCCAGGTCCACCACCGACAGGCCGACTGTTGCGTTGGTGGAACCGGCCGCCGGGTATCTGATAGCCCTCGGAGGCGCCGAGGGGTCCACGGGTGACGAGATCCACCACTCCGACACCCCCAGCGTGTCCACCCGCGTGACCAGGAGCCGACCGCCGTCCGGCGACCACCAGTGACCACGGGAGCGGCCCATCTCCTCGGCTGCGATGAACTCCGCCGAACCCCACGACACGCTGCGCGTGGACCCTCCCACCAGGCGACGGTCTCCCCCGGCCCCGGTGATACGGAGCGAGGAACCCGACACGTAGGCCACCGACGACCCATCAGGGCTCAGCCGGGGATCGAATGCATCCCCCGAAGATGGGAGCTCCACGACCCTCGCCGACGGGAGTCCGGGGTCAACCCCGGGGACATCCCCGGTCCCACCGTTTCCAGCAGCTCCAGCACCCGGTGCAGGTACCTCGACCAGGTACACGCGACCGTCAACGGCGAAACATGCCCGGGAAAGGTCGGCCAGGGCGTCGTAGGCGACAATGCCCGACGCCGACTCGCGGGCCCTCTCGCGGCGTGCCAACTCGGCTGCCGGGAGGTCACCACCGTCCTTCGCCCCCGGGAGTCTCGCCGGGTCCGCCACCAGGCTCTCCACGCCCGTGGCAGGACACAGCAGCCAGAGGGCATTCACCGGGTCGTCTCCGGACCCCGAGCGCAGGAACAGAACCCGCGATCCGTCGTTCGCAACCTTCACGTCCCGCGACGCACCGCAGGTGAACCGGCGGGTCCGGGCGTGCTGTCGGGGGAAGCCCTCCCGGGTTCGACCGCTCACCGGCCGGAGACTAGATGGCAGCGAGCCCGTTGTGGGAGGCCGCGCCTAGCTCCAGGGATAGGGGGAGTTGCTCACCGGATGCAGCTTGCCGAGGGCGTAACGGCTGTACCGGAACGGCTCCAGGAGAGCCTGCGTGTCACCACAGAGTTCCTTGGCCACCAGGGCGCCCAGCCCGATCATCTTGAAGCCGTGGTTGGAGTCTGCAATCACGTAGACGTTCTCGCAGAAGGTGTCCAGGACCGGGAAGCTGTCCGGGGTGAAAGCCCCGATACCACCGGACGGCACATTGCTCATCAGGTGGGCCATGCCCTCGAAACGCTCCTGGCAATGTGAGAGGGCGGCAGCCCAGACGGCCCGGAAGTCCTCACCCACCACGAAATCGGGGCTGGCAGGACCGTACGGGTCGATGGCCACGTCACGCCAGGGCTTCTCGACCGGGTACGGCATGTACCCGCCCTGGACCCCTCCGAAGTTGAAGTCGGGCTTGTAGTAGACGCCCCACTTGCCGTCGACCAGCAGGGTGCCGGACTCGTCGTACAGCGGAGCATCGGCGTCCACGTGCACGACCGGCGGCATCGAGCCGTCGTTGTTCATGAGGTAGCCGGGGTCGACGTCGAGCGTGCCCTCCTGGAGGGCCCAGAACTTCCAGGTGGGAACGTTGTGGGTGGTGCCATCCGAGACGATGTCGGTGGTATCGGGGAGGTCAAGCATCTCCCAGAGCTTGGGCACCCAGGGACCGGCCGCAGCGATCACATGGTCGACTGCGACCATGCCGCGGTTGGTGACCACATGGGTGACCGCACCGCCGTTGACCGCCAGTTCGGTGACCAACGTGTCGGACACGATGTTCACGCCTTCGGCCTGCACCTTTGCCAGCAGGCCGTTCACCGTGGCCATGTTGTGGGCGTAGCCACCCTTCTTCTCGTGCAGCACACTGCTGACGCCGGTTGCCCGCCAGTCGCTGAATATGCCCTTCATGTGTTCACGGGTGGCCGCCACGCCGTCGATGAACTCCGACTCGTAACCGATTGCCTTCTGCTGCTCGTGGATCGTGGCCACGTCCTCGCCCATCTCGTCATACGAGATCTGGAGGTAGCCGACCGGGTGGTACTCGAACGCCTCGGCGTTGGCGTCCCACACCTCGACCGAATGGGCCATCAGCTCACGCATGGCGGGCTGGAAGTAATTGTTGCGAACCACGCCACAGGCGATGCCGGACGGGCCGGCGCCAGCCTGGGACTTCTCGATGATGACGATGTCGTCACCGCTGCCGGTGCCGCGGGCCTTCAGCTCGCGGGCCAGGTGCCATGCCGTCGAGAGGCCGTGGATGCCGGCTCCGATGATGCAGTACCTAATGGACTCGGGAAGCTTGCCGGACGTGCTCATCGGGCACTCCTGTCTCAGAATGGCCCGGTTCCCGGACCGACGGTCGTCGTTTTCCTACGGTTTCATGGTCGAACTCGTCAACGTGGTGTCGACGGACTCGAACCCGGGGGTACCCGCTGTCCGTCGGCTAGTGAGCCGGCGGATCCCAGCCCTCCAGGATCGGACGCTGGTAGTTGTCGCCCACCGACTTCGAGTCAGCGACCCACGGCCCGAGCTCCACCTGGTGGAACTTGCAGTGCTTCTCCTTCAGCTGGATGCCGTAGGAGTTGCCGGAGATGAGGTGCTTCATGAGCACCTTGCGTGCCAACTCGTCCTCCCGACCCTCCGGGATCTCGAAGTAGATCTTGAGGAAGGCGTTGGAGTACCTGTCGAACACCGCTGGGGTGCCCTGTTCCTCGAGGAGGTGGATGTCCTCCAGCCAGTTGAGGTCCCCGCCCGGCGTCAACTCCATCAGGTCGAGGTCCTCGACGAGCGAGATGTCCTCCTGGTACTCGAACCGACGACCGGCGAGGGCCTCGGCATCGATTGCAACAGTGTGCTTTGGTGCCATGGTCCTCAGCTCCCGCTTCCGGCGATCTGTTTTGCGAGCATTTCCTTCATCTCCGCAAGCGCCCGCTCCTCGCTGACGCCGGGGATGTAGGTGGTTCCGGCCAACGGCACCTTGGCCATGGCGGAGGCCTCGTGCGTGAGGGCCGCGAGGTCCTCGGGCTCGAGGTTGTGGATGTTGGTCTTGCCGCAGGCCCTTGCCAGCAACTGGACCTCCATGGTCAGCGTGTGCAGGAAGTTGTAGACCCGCAGCGCCGCCTCTTCGATGTCGAGGCGTGCCCGCAGCTCTACGTCCTGTGTGGCAATACCCACCGGGCAACGACCCGTGTGGCAGTGGTAGCACTCGCCGGCCGGCACACCGATGGTGCCCTCGTAGTCGGTCACGCCCTCGATGTGCTTGTTGCAGTTCAGCGCCATCAGTGCGGCGGTGCCGATGGCACACGCCTTCGCACCGAGGGCGAGGCACTTGGCTACGTCACCACCGTTTCGGATTCCACCGGCCACCACGAGGTCCACCTCGTCGACGAGGCCCACGTCCTCGAGAGCACGTCGAGCCTCGGGTATGGCCGCCATGAGCGGGATGCCGGTCTCCTCTGTGGCGAGGTGCGGCCCGGCTCCGGTTCCACCCTCGGCGCCATCCAGGAAGATGGAGTCGGGGCCGCACTTGGCAGCCATCCGCACGTCGTCGTAGACCCGCGAGGAACCCAACTTGAGCTGGATCGGGATCTGGTAGTTGGTTGCCTCCCGGATCTCCTGGATCTTCAACGAGAGGTCGTCGGGGCCGATCCAGTCGGGGTGGCGTGCAGGGGACCGCTGGTCAATGCCGGCGGGCAGGGAGCGCATCTCGGCCACCTGCTCGGTGACCTTCTGGCCCATGAGGTGACCGCCCAGACCGACCTTGCAGCCCTGACCGATGAAGAACTCGACGGCATCAGCAAGCATGAGGTGGTGTGGGTTGAAGCCGTAGCGGCTCTGGATGACCTGGTAGAACCATCTGGTGGAGAGGTCCCGCTCGGGCGGAATCATGCCGCCCTCACCTGAACAGGTCGCAGTGCCGGCCATTGAGGCGCCCTTGGCCAGGGCCGACTTGGCCTCGAGCGAGAGCGCTCCGAAACTCATGCCCGTGATATAGACGGGGATGTCCAACTCCAGCGGCTTGTGTGCGAACCGGCCACCGATGACCGTCTTGGTTTCGCACTTCTCCCTGTAGCCCTCGATCACGAAGCGGGTCAGCGTTCCCGGCAGGAACACCAGCTCGTCCCAGTGCGGGATCTTCTTGAACATCGAGAATCCACGCATCCGGTACCGACCCAGCTCGGCCTTCACGTGGATGTCGTTGATGACCTCCGGGGTGAAGATCTTGCTCTTACCGAGGACGTCGGTGGCAGAGTTCGTGGCGGTAGGTGGGGTGTCTACCCCTTTGATGTCGTTTGCTTCTGGCATCGTCATCTCCTCCTAGAGCACGAGCTTGCGCTCGGAGGGCTCCAGCGCGTCGTAGTTGTGGAGCACCTTGCCGCACTCGAACTTGTTGAAGTCCGGCGGGGTGCCGAGGTCGTATATCGCGAACTTGCGGTTGATGAACTCGTGGTCGTCGTCGGTCATCTCGGCCGGTACGCAGTCCACGCCAAGCGAGGCGATCTTCCCGCCCACGTAGATGAGGCCGTCGTACATGGAGTCGCCCAGGCCGTCATGGGCGTCACCGCAGATGATCTGGTGGCCTCGCTGCATCATGAAGCCGGTGTTGATGCCGGCACTTCCCATGGTGATGATCGTGCCGCCCTTCTGGTCTATACCCGTCCTGGCGCCGACGTTGCCCTTGATGACCAGGTCGCCGCCTCGGAGGGCGGCCCCTGTCAGGGAGCCGGCGGGACCCTCGACGACGATGGACCCGGACATCATGTTCTCGCCCAGTGCCCAGCCGACACGACCGTTGATCTGGACCTCGGGTCCGTCTATGAGGCCACATGCGTACCAGCCGGGGCTTCCTTCGAAGGTCAGCTTGCAGCGCTTCAGGATGCCCACACCGAGGGAGTGCTTGGACCCCGGATTCACGATGGTGACCTCGTTGACGCCCTCGTCGTAGACGATGCGCTTCAACTCCAGGTTGATCTTGCGGGTCGTGAGGTCGGTGGCGTCTATCGTGGCCATCGCACCGTCGATCACCGCCGTCATCGGCGGCTCCGGATCCGGCTCGACGAGACCCCGGGCGTCGTATACGACGCCGCTCTTGGTGTTCATACCTGCCATGTCAACACCTCATTCTCGAACGGATCCCTGGTCTCGACCTCGGTTCCGACGAGTGCCCGGATAGCGATCTCCTCGGAGGCCATTGCCACCAGGTTCTCGGTCTCCATGAGCACCAGCGGCTTGGCCGCCATCTCGTCCTTTGCAATGCCCAACTCGTTGCCGGTGGCTACGAGATAGGTGTACACACCGTCGAAGTCGTCAAGGCTGTGCTTCATGGCCGTCTCAAGCGAAAGGCCGTTCTCGAGCTGCTGTGCCAGGTACACGGCGATGATCTCGGAGTCGCACTGGGACTGGAACCGGTGGCCCATCCGCTCGAGGCGACGCCGCCACATGTGGTAGTTGGTGAGCTGGCCGTTGTGCACGACCGCCACGTCGGCAAACGGATAGGCCCAGTAGGGATGGGCGCTGGCCAGGTCCACGTCGGACTCGGTGGCCATCCGGACGTGCCCGATGCCGTGCGTGCCCGACACCTTGGCGAGCCCGTACTGGTCATGCACAGTGTTGGCGTCGCCGAGGTCCTTGATGATCTCGAGCGAGCTACCCAGTGACAGCACCTTGCAGCCCGGGATGTCCTCCAGGTAGTCGGCGAGGGGCTTCAGGTCCCCGCCGTAACGGATGGTCGCCCGGAAGGCGTAACCGGTCTCGTTCTGGATGGTCGCCACCTCGGCGCCGATCTTTGCGAGACGTGACTCGACCTCGGCCCGGTTCCTCTCCAACTTCTCGTCCATGCCGAAGCCGGTGAAGTCGTTGGGCTCCGCCAGCATGAACCGGACGATGATCATCTCATCGGCCGGTCCGTAGATGGCGTAACCCGTTGAATCGGGGCCCCGGTGCTTCATGGAGTTGAGCATCGCTGTGAGCTCGTCGCCGATACTGGCTGCTCCGTCGCGATGGATGATGCCGGCTATGCCGCACATGGCGTGTCTCCTGCTCTCTGTGTCTCCGGGGGTGCCCTACGGAAGGATGTCGAGGTACTCCTCGACGTCCCAGTCGGTCACCGTGGCCATGAAGCGCTCCCACTCATCGCGCTTGTAGTGCTCGAAGACCCTGTACATGTCGCCGGGGAGGGCGCTCTTGACGACCTCGTCCTTGTCGAGGGCGATGAGTGCCTCGCCGAGCGACATCGGGATCTTCTTGACGTCCTTGCCCTGGTCCATGGCCTCGTAGATGTTGCGCTCCTCAGGCGGTCCCGGGTCCAGGTCGTTGTCCAGACCGTCCTCCATGGACTTGATGAGTGCGGCCATTGTCAGGTACGGGTTCACCGCCGAATCCACCGAGCGGTACTCGAAGCGCCCCGGAGCGCTGATGCGCAGGGCGGTGGTGCGGTTCTGGAAGCCCCAGTCGGCGAATACCGGAGCCCAGAAACCGGTATCCCAGAGGCGCCGGTACGAGTTCACGGTCGGTGAACCCAGGCAGGTCAACGCATCCAGGTGCTTCATGATCCCGCCGATGGCCTTCATGCCGATCGCGCCGGGGATCTGCGGGTCGTCGCCCTCGGGCATGAACTTGTTCTCGCCACCCTCGTCGGGCTCGCCGGTCCAGAGGGAGATGTTGTGGTGGCAGCCGTTGGCCGACACGCCCATGAACGGCTTGGGCATGAAGCACGGGAAGGCGCCCATCTCACGACCCACCTGCTTGCAGATCTGGCGGTAGGTGGTGAGCCTGTCGGCCGTCAGCTCGGCACGGTCGAAGTTGAAGTTCAGCTCGAGTTGGCCGGGCGCGTCCTCGTGATCGCCCTGGATCATGTCCAGGCCCATGGCCTCGCCGTACTCCACCACCCGGTGGATGAGCGGCTGCAGCTCGGCGAACTGGTCGATGTGGTAGCAGTTCGGCTTGGTGAGGCCCTCGACGGTGGGCTTGCCGTTGGAGTCGGTCTTGAGCCACATCATCTCGGGCTCGCAACCGGCCCGGAGGTGGAGGCCTGTCTTGGCCTCGAACTCCTTGTGGATGCGGTGCAGGTTGCCGCGGCAGTCCGACGTGAGGAAGGCCCCGCCGTCGACCTCTTCCTCACGGCCCCGGAAAAGAGTGCAGAAGACGCGGGCGGTCTTGGGGTCCCACGGGAGCTTGCAGAAGGTCTCGGTCTCGGCGACACCGACCAGCTCGCGTGACTCGGCTCCGTAGCCGATGTAGTGGCCGTGGCGATCGGTGAACAGGTTGGCCGTGGAGCCGTAGACCAGCTGGAAGCCCTTGTTGGCGATTGTGGCGAAGTGCTTGGCGGGGATGCCCTTGCCCATGATCCGACCGGTGACGGAAACGAACTGGCAGTAGAGGTACTGGATCTCCTCGACCTCGATCCGCCTCTGGATCTCGGCGACCTGCTCGGCCCGTCCCGGTGCCTCGATGAACTCCTGGATGTCAGTCATATTTCCCCCTCGCGCCCTGGGCGCTTTCCACCTGACCACCGGTTTCCATTGAAATGTGGCCGCGGTCACGTCTGTCGGACTGGGATACCATAGCAATCAAGCACAAGTACTGCCAGTGAAATCTGCCGCAGCAGGAAACTCTCTCTACACACAGGGGCGATTGCGTGAGTTGCGCTGGCTGACAAGGTTTGCGATGGTGTAGCCGCAGATGGCGAGGCATCGACAGGCACGGAAACGGGTTGCCGGGGGGGAAGAAGGATGACGATCACGGTGGCAGAGCGGTCCCGGCTACTCATGCCCGGCATGGCCAACTTCGAACCCGGCGTGGAGCGCTACCGGGTCACCGGAGGCGCCGTCACCGCCGTCCTAATGGGCGCCGGTGACAAGCTCGAGATCATCGATCCCGAGGGCTGCCAGCCCGTGGAGGTGGCCGCATTCGACCGGGATGGAAAGTCCGATCCCGGCCTGCTGGGCCATTCGTCGGGGGCTCCGGCCACCGGCATCGCCGCGATCCTGGCCGGCAACCAGCACGACGCCAGCCGGGTGGCTGACGCCCTCGCCGCAAAGGGCATCGACCTGGGCGCCACCACCGCCATCCACTGCTTCTCACAGGACTCGGCGGCGGCCGAGACCGTCTGGATGACCGCCTCGGCCGACGTGGTGTGCGTGATCGGCGTACCGGGCGGCGATATGTCCCCGGAGGAACAGAACACACCTACCGATGTCATTGCCTTCATCCACCGAACCGCTCCCCCGGCGCCGGGCCTCGAGATCCTCCCCACCCCGCTGGCCGACCAGAACCAGGACCTCCGCATCCGGGCCGCCACGGCCCGGGCCTACGAGGTGAAGGCTGGCGAGTTCATCCAGGTCATCGACGTGGAGGGACGGGAGTGCTCGGACTTCCAGTGCTTCGACGCCGCCCGGCTGGAAGACGGCGTGGAGGCTGCGCTGGACGCCACCACCACCCGCAGCCTCATGGGCGCCAGCTACCCGATGCCGGGCCTCTACGCCAAGTACTTCACGCACGACTTCCAACCGATGGTCGAGATCATCCACGACACGGTGGGCCGCCACGACACCTTCAACACGGCGTGCAACGCCAAGTACTACGAGGAAATTGGCTACCCGGGCCACATCAACTGCAGCGACAACTTCAACTCCGTGCTGGACCCGTACGGCATAGCCCCCCGCCGCGGCTGGGAAGCCATCAACTTCTTCTACAACACCAATCTGGACGACTCGAACCAACTCTTCTTCGAGGAGCCGTGGTCCCGACCCGGCGACTACGTCCTACTCGAAGCCCTGACCGACCTGATCTGCGTTTCGTCGGCGTGTCCCTGCGACGTCGACGCCGCCAACGGTTGGCAGCCCACCGACATCCATGTCCGCGTCTACCCGGCAACCAGCACCTTCAAGAAAGCGACGGCCTTCCGCATGTCCACCGATGCCGACCCAGAGTTGACGAAGGAGACAGGTTTCCACCCCCGGACCTCCGCCCTCACCCGGAACTTCACGGAGTACAACGGCTACTGGTTGGCCAACAGCTACACCAACCACGGCCCGATCGACGAGTACTGGGCCACCCGCGAGAAGGCCGGGATCATCGACCTCTCACCGCTTCGCAAGTACGAGGTGACGGGCCCGGATGCCGAACTGCTGCTGCAGACCTGCATAACCCGCAACGTACGAAAACTGGCCGTCTCCCAGATCGTCTACACGGCCATGTGCTACGACACCGGCGGAATGATCGACGATGGGACGTTGTTCCGACTGGGTCCCGACAACTTCCGGTGGATCGGCGGATCGGACGCCAGCGGACTCTGGCTGCGCAGGCAGGCGAAGGAACTCGGCCTCCACGCATGGGTCCGCGACTCCACCGACCAACTCCACAACGTGCAGGTCCAGGGACCGCTAAGCCGGGAGATCCTCTCGGAGGTGATCTGGACCCGACCCGACCAGGCATCGGTCGAGGAACTGGGCTGGTTCCGCCTCTCGATTGCCCGGATCGGCCATTCGGACGGCATTCCGATCATCGTGTCGCGCACCGGCTACACGGGCGAACTGGGCTTCGAGGTCTTCTGCCACCCGTCGGGGGCGCCGGAGGTATGGGACGCCATCTGGGAGGCCGGCGAACCGAAGGGCCTCACGCCGCTCGGATTAGAGGCCCTGGACATGCTGCGCGTCGAGGCCGGGCTGGTCTTCGCCGGCGCCGAGTTCTGCGACCAGACGAACCCCTTCGAGGCCGGCATCGGCTTCACGGTTCCACTCAAGACCAAGGAGGACGACTTCATCGGTCGCGATGCCCTGGTCAGGGCCAAGGAGCACCCGCAGCGCGTCCTGGTGGGTCTGGACCTGGTCGGCGACGACCTGGTCGGCACCGGCGACCCGGTCATGATCGACCGCCAACAGGTCGGCACGATCACCAGCGGGGCCCGGTCACCGATCCTGCGAAAGAACATCGCCCTCGCCCGGATGTCCATCGAGCACTCGGAGATCGGTACCGAGGTCGAGGTGGGAAAGATGGACGGCCACCAGAAGCGCCTACCGGCGACCGTCGTGCGCTTCCCGCACTACGACCCGGACAAGGAGCGCGTGCGCAGCTAGCAAACCCAGCCCGGGGACACCGTCGGGCGCTGGCCCGGCTCCGGGCTGGCGGCGCGTTGGCAGGTGGGCCACGCCGCCCACCGGATTCTGGGCCTACATGCGGAAGCGGGCCCGGAACTGGTCCCGGTCCACCTCCGTAGGCCACGGGTCCCCAAGGAGCAGCCCCGCGGCCAGACCACCGAGCGCCGGTGCGCACTTGGCGGCGTAGCCGTTGCCACCGACACAACAGGCAATCCGCTCGGCACCTGCGTGCACGCCCGGACCCACCCAGTCAATGGCCGGATGGCCGGTCGGCGTGTAGGTGGTGACGCATGAGCCGGTCCACCGACCAGTCCACCGCAGGCCCGGAAGCAGGCCCCTGACCATGCTGTCGAGGCGAGTCGCCACCGCTGGATCACCGTCGGTCCGATACCACGCAGACAGGTCGGCTGGTGGAACCCGGACGTGGTCGTCGTGTGGCGTGCCGATCTTGAGCACGTGGTGGCCCGGTCGGGCCGGATCCGGTACCGGTGGAGTCAGGTAGAGGTCTCCGGCCGGATCGGCGTGCTTGGCGATGATGCTGGGCATCCCCGACAACCGGTCCACCTCATCGCTGTCAAGGTCCACGTACAGCTGGGTGTGCAGTGCGTACTCGACGTCCAGACCGGCCAGCGGCGTGTCGCCATGCCCCGAGAAGGCCCCGGTGGCCAGCAGCACCCGGTCGGCGCTGATCGGACCGACGTCGGTACCGACCTCGACGCAGTGGTCGAAGACCGTGACCGACCCGACCAGTGCGTCGACCACGGTCGCTCTGGCCCCGACAGCGGCGAGAACCTCAGCTCGGACATGGGCCCGCGGGTCCACGTAGCCGGCGGGTGCAGGCTCGTACATGGTGTCCAGGCCCTCCGCAAGGGACAGGTACGACATGGCCGCCATGGCTTCGGTCGCCGAACGACGGCTGCACCCCAGGTCGAATCTCTGGTCGGCGATGGCCAGGAGGTCTATTCCCTCCGACGCCTCCACCCACAGGTGGCCGGTCCCGACGATGCAGCTGATACCGGTACGGGCCGTCAGCATCTCGAACTGTTCCACCGATCGCTGCGCCAGCCAGGCGCGGAGCGGGTCCGGGTCGATCGTGCGAGAGACGCGGGCGATGTCGTGGTGGCTGGCGAACACACCGGTGTGGCTGCGATGGTCGGTCGGCTCCGGCTGGCCGATGAGGACCACATCGCAACCGGCGTCGGCCAGACGCCGGGCAGCCGAACTCCCGAGCATGCCGCACCCGACCACGGCGACGTCGTAGCGGTGGCTGTCCATCAACTGGAGATGCCATACAACTGGATAGTCAGTCCTCCCCGGGTGGCGCTCTGCTGTGCGCCCATCAACCAGAGGATCCCATCTCGTCTCCCTACTCGGCTGCCGGAAATACCTTGACCGACATGAACCGGACCGGCAACTCGACGAGGTTGACCGGGCCGTGGGCCACCTCGCCGTGGATCTGGATCGTGTCACCCGGCTCCAGCAGGTAGTTCCTGGGGCCGTACCCGTATTCCATGGCGCCTTCCAGGATGTGGAGGAACTCCACGCCCTCGTGCTGGAACAGCGGGAACACGTCATCGGCCGACTCCAGGGTGACCATCATCGGCTCGATGATCCTGGTCTTTCCGCGAAGCGATCCGAGGTCCTCGTAGACATGACCGGGACGGCTTCCCTCGTGGAGGATTTCCATGCGCTCGTCGGCCCTCACGATCACGACGTCGTGTTCCTCGTCCAGGCCGCGGAAGAAGGCCGTGATCGGCACGCCGGCGGCATGGGCCAGGCGCGTGAGCGTGGAGAGGCTCGGGGATGTCTGGCCGTGCTCGATCTTGGACACCATGCCGAGAGAGATCTCCGCAACCTCGGCGAACTGCGCCATGGTCAGGGCGAGGGCACGACGTGCATCACGGACCCGCTCGCCGACCACCCGGCAGACGTCGTCCGACGAGAAGTTAGCTATCTGACCGTCCGCTTCCGTCACTGGTGCTCCCTTGCCTCGGTTCGGATCAGAGGGACCAACAGAGTGGGATCTGAAGTCCACGGTCGCGTCCGACTGACGCCTCCGATGGTACCCATCTTCCCACACGGTGGCGATCCGACCCCTCAGGGTGGAGAGCCGAATACAGGATCACCGGGGTCGCACCACGGGGATCGGACCCACCACGGGTCGGGCTCCAAGGCGTCGACGACGCTCCCCTAGGCTGCAGCTGATGCCGGACGTGGTGGTGGTCGGAGCGGGGGCGCTGGGGGCGTCGATCGCCCTCGAACTGCAGCGATCAGGGCGCACCGTGACCGTCGTGGACAAGGGCATGTCCGTCGGTGGTGGGTCCACCAGCTCCAGCTCGGCGGTGGTCAGGTACAACTACTCCACGCTCGACGGGGTGATCTCAGCCTGGGAATCCGCCCACCGTTGGTGGTCCTGGTCCGACCACCTTGACGTTGGCGAGGGGGCCGGCCCGCTCGCCACCTTCCATCGCTGCCCGATGATCCTGCTGGAGTCGCCCGGCTTCGACAGGGCCCGGATACTCAAGCACCTGACGGACGTCGGAGTGCAGTGGGAGGAGCTGGACCGCGACGCTCTGGCTGGGCGGTTCCCCAGCCTCGACACCCGAGCCTTCTTCCCACCGCGTCGGCCTGACGACGAGAGGTTCTTCGACGAACCTGGCGACCGCCTCGACGGTGTCCTGATTCCCGACACGGGTTTCATCGACGATCCACAACTGGCGGCAGTGAACCTGATGGACGCCGCCCGACGCCAGGGAACCGAGCTGCGCCTCCGGACCCTGGTGGTCGGCGTGGCCGTCAGCGGCGGACGGGTCGCCGGAGTAGAGCTGGCCGACGGCTCCACCATTCATGCGCCCGTCGTGGTCAACGCCGCCGGCCCGTGGAGTTCGGCACTGAATCGCCTGGCCGGAGTCACCGATGCAATGGCTGTCCACACCCGGCCGATGCGCCAGGAGGTGCACGTGGTCGAGAGCCCACCCGGCTGCGGACTCCACGACGGCGGTGTGCTGCTGGCTGACCTGGACCTCGGCTACTACAGCCGTCCGCAGCCCGGTGGCACCCTGCTGGTGGGCGGCGTGGAACCTGACTGCGACCCGCTGGAGTGGGTGGAAGATCCGGACGAGGTCGCGCCGACCCCCACAGTGGAGTGCTTCGAGGCCCAGGTCTGGCGGCTGGCCCGTCGCCTTCCCGACCTGGCCGTGCCGCACCGTCCGACCGGGCTGGCCGGGGTCTACGACGTCACGCCCGACTGGCTACCCATCTACGACCGGTCCTCGCTGGACGGCTTCTACCTGGCCATCGGCACGTCGGGCAACCAGTTCAAGAACGCCCCCCTGGTCGGCCAGATGCTGCTGGACCTGGTGGATGCCTGCGAGGCGGGCCACGACCACGACGCTGATCCCGTGACGACGGACTGCCACCACATCGGACGGACCCTCAACCTGGGGACATTCTCACGCCTGCGGACCGAGGTGGCCACCAGCGGCACCGTCCTGGGCTGAGCCTCAGGCCCGTCGGTCGATCTGCGAGGCTCGACCAATGGACATCGCCGATCGCCTCACCAACTTCCCGGTCGGCGCTGCGGTGACCCTCGGGGACCTGACCGGCGACGTGCACCCATGCCTGGCCCGTATCCGGGCCACCGAACCGGTCTCATGGCTGCCGGCCATCGGCGGCTGGCTGGTGACCGGGAGGGACCACGCCCTTGCGGTCCTGCGTGATGCGGATTCCTTCACCGTGGACGACCCCCGCTTCTCGACCGCCCGGGTGGTGGGGCCGAGCATGCTCTCCACCGACGG
>Ga0115000_10001788_pt1 | contig 18863 bp, 20 predicted proteins | sample ArcticOcean_MG_C_6_FD_89690 | JGI IMG/M metagenome (GOLD analysis project Ga0115000, IMG submission 89690) | Marine microbial communities from western Arctic Ocean - ArcticOcean_MG_CB8_128 | ecosystem: Environmental > Aquatic > Marine > Oceanic | place: Arctic Ocean: Canada Basin | collected... | reverse complement strand
TGCATACTTGTTTTTAATAAGCCGCTCGATACGAATGTCTTCAATAATGTTTAAGATGTCAAAATGCTTACGTCCTTCTTCCTCAACAAACTTTTCAAATCCATCAGCAGGAGTAAAAAGAGCGTGTGATACTTCGTGACCAACAAGCATGTCATACACCACTTTGCCTTTATCTTTCCAGACTGGAAGACCAAGTACACGATGCTTTACATCGAAGTATGCGGTTGTGATACCCTTTTTGTGAGTGACCGTAATATTTTCTGTGGCGAGTAGTCGGGCCACCGATGATTGATTCTGTAAATCGAGTATTTTTTCCATAAACCTTAACTCCTTGTGGATGTTATAGATCTATTATACTCTAAGAAACGCTAAATGTGAACCGTTTTTATCACTTTTTTTATCCTTTCAGGCTAAGCTGTTATATATCAACAACTTATGAAAGTACTTTTTTTGCCTGAGCCACTATTTCATCGTATTTTCCATAGCTTATGGTGACTCCATACTCGTCTTTAAAAGACGGAGCTAGGTTATTCTCAAAATGAGTTCTGAAAAGGTTGTCATCAGTCTGACGTGGATCGTACTGCGCTCGCATGCTCGCGAGCGCGATTATATTATTAGCGATGTCGTACTTATAATGCTCCATCTTTTTTCAATCGGCTAAAGTTATTTGTCTTTTCAAATTCTAGTTTCTTTGGAAATTTACCTTCGAGCATATCCTGTTTGTGTGATATGATAAACACGTTAGTTTCTTTACCAAGTGTATATAGTATCTTTAATAGATTGTCTACGCCATCAGCATCCATACTCGAATCAAATGTTTCATCAAGAATAAGCAGATTAGTATTTGCTGAGTTTTTCATACGAGCAATTTGGCGCCATGCAAACAATAGACTTAGATCTATACGCTGTTTTTCACCTTCAGAAAAAGAAGCATACGTAAATTCGTCACGGTGGCGTGATTTAATCGTTTCATTAAAAGAATCATCGAGGTGGAACAACACAAAGAAATCTAATATTTGTAGGTATTGATTAATAAGCTTATTCATTACTGGCAAATACTGACGGATGACCTTTGTTTTAATTCCTGTATCACGCAACAATTCGCTAATAGCATCAAGATAAGAGCTCACTTTTGATTGTTCTGAACGTTTAGTAATAAGCTCTTCACGTGTATCGCGATCAGTGTTAAGTTTTAATTCTGCTGCTGTAGTATCTTGAACTTCAATAACCTTATCCAATGAATTAATTTTGTCCTTAAGTCCAGCAACTTTTACGTTATTAGTATTAATAGATGATTGAACTTCATTTAGGTGAACCCATTGCTCACGGTATTCTTCATGTAAAGTTTCAACTTCACTTCTTTCTTCTATTGACTTATTGATTTGTGACTGTATTTTCTTTGCACTCGACCTTGCTTCAGCAATCTTTTTATTTTTTAATTCTGTCGATAGGTCTTGAGAACATGTAGGACATACACTGTTTTCTTCATAGAACTTTGCTTCTTTTACGATTTTTCTTGCGTCAGTATCAAGAGATTGCTCAGAGAATGAATGATTCTGTATTTTGTTATGAGCGTTATCCATTTTAGATTTTACATCGGTGTATGTATTATCGTACTCTTCTTGTAACGTGGTATTACTACTATCTACTTCAGCAATTTCATCTTCGATTCTTTCGATTTCTTTAGCACGTTTAGATTCCTGTGAAGTATCAATACGTTTTAAATCAGCGATATGATTGCTCTGCAGACTTATGGTTTCTTTTAGCAATTCTAGTTGATGATCAGTATCATTCATTTGACTGCGTAAAAGACTTGCTTTATCTTTTAGAACACCATTCATCTTTGTGAATATACCAATATCTAAAAGATCCTCAATCACATTCCTACGTTGATGAGAAGGTAGTTGCATAAAAGGAATAAAGTTAGATGATCCTAGAACAACTACTTGGTGAAAAGACTTGTGATTCAGTTTAAGAATGTTTTGCTCAATGATTTTTTGGTAATCACGACTGTGTGATTCTTGATCTAACAGCTTACCGTTTCTATACACTTCAAATATATTTGGCTTTATGCCACGAATAATCTTATATTCAATATTACCAACAGAAAATTCAACAGTAACTAAGCAATTCTTATTATTGATAGAATTAACTAACTGCGGTTTATTAATGCTACGGTGTGGTTTACCAAACAAAGCGTATGATAAAGCATCTAGCATCGTAGATTTACCAGCGCCATTTGCACCAACTACTAATGTAGAAGAGTCATGGTTTAAGTAAACGGTTGTTTCTGTATTTCCTGTTGATAGAAAATTTTTCCAAGTTAGTTTTTTGAATGTAATCATTATATATTATCAAGCGCCTGTGCTTCAACCAAAAGCTCTTGCATCATTTTTTTAAGTATGTCTGGATTTAGATTTGTTTCAGTAGCGTCGATATAGCTATTAAGCAGAGTTGGTGTATCATCTACTTTAACGTTATCGTCTTCAACATTATCTCCACTGTACTCATCAAAGTTTTCTATGATTCGTACTTCGTGAGGATTGTAATCATACACCTTTTCCATAAACTTATCAAAGGCGTATAGATCTTTTTTGTTTGTTACAATTACTTTAATGTATGTATTTTCAATCTGTTCTTTAGTGACAACTGTCTCATCATCGCCATCATAGAAAATCTTTTGAAAAAGGACATTGGTGTTACGGACTGGTGTGACATCACGTGTTTCTGTATCTAAAACGTGAAAGTGTTTAGGATCTCCAGCATCAGACCATGTCAATTCGTATTGTGTACCTAGATACGTAATGTTTTCTTGAGTGCTCTTTGTGTGATAGTGTCCTGTATAAACAGCCTCATACCTATCAAACATTTTCTTATCCATGCCGTGTGATTTAATATTAGCACCCGCCATATAGTTAAAACCGCCAAGCTCTAAGTGACCCATAAGAATAGGAGCAGCTGCCGTATTAATAAACTGAACAGACTCTTGTTCGTTTTCTTTGCACAGCCAAGGGAGTAGAGCTACATCTAATCCATCATAGTTAACAACAATAGGATCCATGTATATATTGATACGATCAGAATATTGTTTCAGTATTGTTTCAATCGAATTAAGCGAGTTTGTGTTCTTATAATACACATCATGATTACCAGGAATAATGTCCATAGTCATATCATACTTATAAAGCTTAGATACAAAGTGCTTGTAGTTATGTTCTAAAACTTTATAGTTGACGTACTTACGGTGCTCGAAATAATCACCTAAGTGCAATATACGTTTAATCCCATTCTCCACGAGATAGGGAAAAAATATTTCATCATAAAACTTGGCTGAATAATCTAGAAAGATGTCTGAGCCATTTTTGACACCAGCGTGAGTGTCATTCAATATCGCTATTTGCATAATATATTATAGAAACTTTTCTAAGCCACCAATGATTTTCTTCTTTGCTCGTTTCTTTTTTAGTTCTTTTCCGAACTCTTTAATCTTATCATCATTGTGTTGAATTCTTTGTGACTTATAACGCACCCGATCTACAATACCATTACAATCAGGGTGATCACCAATATCCATAAAGGCAGAAGCACCTGCAAAATCAATGTATCTTTCTTTGATTTCTTGTTGTTTCTTTTCTTTGGCAATTCTACGTAAAAAGGCGTAGTAAGTGATTTGTGTAAAATAAGCAAAGGCATTAGGCAATCCAGTGCGGGTTGCTTTTTTAACATCATAGTTCATAATTGCTTTAATACAATTCTCAACTGCGTCCATTACCATTTCTTCTCTGTATGTATAACCAACAAAGTTCGGTTTGTGTGATAATCCTTCTGCTATCTTTAAAAAACAAGTTCCAATATATTCAGTAATATTTGGTTCGTCTTCTGTTTTATCCCTAGCTTCATTGACTGAAGTTACGTAATCAACAACCGATTGTGAAAACTGTTTATTGTTTACGTAGTGTGGCTTATCTCTCGCTTTTTTCTTTACTTCCTTTTTCATTTTATAGACTCTATTATATAATAAGTTGACACTTTTGTACACTACAACTTATATATTATTTTTATTCATTTTTTGGTGTACAACTATGCATTCTAATGGTATAATAAATAAGTACAAACAAAGAAAAGGGCGATAAGTTTATTTCTGGTTATGTTTCCTTCTCCACTCAAGGTGAATATCGGAAGTGGATTTAAATTCCTTTGAATTATCTATCCCATTATCTACCTTCCAAGACTCTTCATCTTCATCCTCATCCATAAAATCTTGATTATCAACTTGAGGATTAAACATTTGATCTATTACATCCTTCATTTCGTTAGGTGTTAATACATCATTCAATTTCTCCATCAGAAAATATCGATGGTAATGCATCCTAAGAGGGAAACTAGTAGCAGTAAGTCCAATGACCTTATCTCCAGCTATCTGTATTAGCTCATCTGGATCTGAATCAAGCCACGACCGCAGAAAACATTTCTCTGTTTTATCATCATGCTTTAGTTGCAACGCACCTGCTAAATAAATTATGTTACTTTCTTCGTCCCTTTCAAATTCTTCTGCAATCAAGTACGTCCCATCGACTAAACGATAGCTCATAATGTCACACTCGTTCAAGTAATTTTTAAAATCTTCTGATGGATTGTAGTCGCTCATAGTGGCACCTCGTGTATTTTATAATTAAACTTCTCTTTAGCATAGATTTTTACTCTTGCGATAGCGTGATTTAAAGTGTAGTTCTTTTTCTTCTTCCACGATAAATCATCTGCTAAATCGTAAATGGTTGTACCTTGTTCATCTTCTGTTTTTCGCAATCCTCTTCCGATAGATTGTAGAACTCTTATTTGTGATTTTGTAGGTGAAGCAAACATTATATTGTGCAGGTTAATTATATTTATACCTGTCGAAAAGGTACCTACACTCGCAACGATGATCGCGTTCTTTTCCTTTTCAGTAATAGCACGTATTCTTTCACGCTCTTCAGCATTCACTGCACCCGATACAAAGAATACTTTACGTCCGGTGCTTTTGCATTTTTCAACAAACATGTCGTACAATGGCTTACCGTGTTTTTGCACAAGAGTGTATAGTACTAAGGAATTACCTTGTTGATCACATGTAAGATTCACGATAAAGCGGTTCCGTCTTTCATGGCTCACGATGTAGTCAATCTCGTCTGGGTATTTCAATCCTTTACATATCTTTTTTTCTTCGTCTGGGTACTTTAATACTAGGCACTGTACTGTTAGTTGTGCTAACGTGTTAGAATCTATCAACTCTTTTGTAGTTGTAACTTTTCGAATAGGTCCAAAGTTACCTTCTAACACCATTTGGTTTGCTACCGCATCATCAATCGTTCCAGTGGTACCTATACGCATATACGCATTAGTTAATCGATTCATGATTGTTGTTAATGACTTAGCTTTAAATGTGTGTGCTTCGTCACCTACTACAAGTCCATATTGAACAAACCAGCTTGCAGGTAGATTAATCGCACTTTGCCATGTAGTAATTACCACTGATTGATCAAAACCGTGCTTTTCTTTTCCTGAATAAATTCGGTGCACATCTTCTTCTGAAGAGAACTCATTATCGTTTTTAGCATACTCATCAAAATCTTTATACATCTGCTCAACCAACGATGTTGTAGGAACTACCACTAACGCTTTCTTATCCATATCGTTATCTAAAAAGTATCGCAGCAACATATAAATGATAAGCGATTTACCAGATCCAGTGGGTGATAATAATAAACATCTATGGTTTTGCGCTGCGTGAATAAACGCATCTAACTGGTAATCACGCGGTGTAATAGTCTTTCCAGCATTCGATAATGAAAGCTCATTAGCAAATTTTTCAAGTTTTTCCTTTTCTTCGAATAAAGCGCTGTTCTTTAAAGAATCATCATATTCGATTTTATAGTTTCTTTCTTGACAAAACTCTGCCACTCTTTTCAATAGACCATAAGGCAGAGTGTTAGATCTACGATCAAACAAGCGAATCTTTCCATCCCACATTTTATTACGGAATGCAGGCATAAACTTGTATCCTTCAACGTAAAACGTAAAGTATTCGCATAGCTCCATAAGAAGGCCAGTGTCTTGGCTCTCTAAAAAGATTCGCGACTCGTCTTTTCTGTGCGCTTTAAGCATTACATTCCTGATGTGAACTTCTTAAAGTCTAAAATATTTTTAACGTGTGTATGTCTCCAACGTATGTTACCCATGATTTCTTCAAGAGTATCAATAATAGTTTTTTGATAATCGATCTGTGCTCGAATACGCACCATATCTTTGTCAGTGCAGTAATACATATCCATGTCGCCTTTTAAAGGCTTAGTCATACCATCAAATGGATCATACTTCCATTTACGGTTGTCCATATCCTGCTGTGACATTTTCCCGTTATAATAAAGCCACTTATCCTTTTTCATGGACTCTTGTTCCATTTCTTTTTTCTTTAGCATAAGCTTAGCCATTGAAAAAAGTTCAAGGTATTTGGCGTGTAATTTAGAAGACTTTATAGTCTCATCATCAAGGCAGACATCATCGATGACTGCATCTTTCTTCCACATCTCTAGGATCTGTTCCAAGTTAATCATAATATAAAATTATTTATAGTTATTTAATTATAGCAAATTCATTATACCTAAAAGTAACGTCTGCTTGTAAATACTCAACATCAGTTGCTTGTGCGCTGAATTCAACTCCACTTAAAGCAGTAGGAAACGCGTCTTTAAACTGAAACTGCTTATTCACAAGATTCTTATTTGTCATAATCGACAATATCATATCGTGTCTTTCAACGGAACGCACTGCTGGCGCAAAAGGTGTTTCTTCAACGGAGTCAGTGTTGGCTTTCATCCAATTGAACATTTCAGTGTAGTTATTCATGTCTTCATCAATAACGAATCTCAACGATAGCGCTTCGAATGTAAGTACTTCGCCTGGTGTAAAACCTATGTTGTTTTGAAAGTTAGTCTGTACTTCTCCGGCGCTTAAACTTGGAATCCCAAAAGATGTTATAAAGAATTCTGTGTTGGCAAACTTTTCACGATTAATGGTTAACTTAAAACCAGTAGGTGAAAGCATGTTAATATTTGATGTAAGATTTGTTCCGCTCATATATCTATTTATAACGCAAAAAAGGGGAGCTCCGAAGAACTCCCCCTTTAAATTATAGGTTAGTTTTAACTATTCCTTATTACTCACCAAGGTTGATTGAGCTAACACCGAAGGAGCGGTAGTACACATTTGTACCAGTAGCACCGAGGGAACCGTCACCAGCACCATCGTTTTCGATCAGTGGATTAGCTACAAGACCATAACGTGTCTTGAAAGCAATCTTAGGTTGGAAGCTATTTTCACCAACTGCACGGACCATTGTGAGTGGTACGTATGGGCAATAGAAGAGACCAGCATCATATGCATTTGTTCCCTTATAGCCTACAGTAGCGTAGTCTTTCACAGCGTAAGGGTCAATGTACACTTTAAGTCCACCGTTAAGTGTACCAGCAAATGTGTTGCCCATATCGTCTACGTTAAGACCTTCTCCGCCCTTGAATGTAAGACCACCAGTTGCAGCGAGTGCTGAAGCAACATTTGAAGAACAGATAACAAAGTTACCTTTTCCACGACGTGTGTCTCTAGCGATTCCGTTAGCTTCTTGTTCGATTTGGAAGATAAGCGATTGGAATTTTTCAACTGCCCAACGGCCATCAGCATCAGCTTTCAGGTCGAATTGGCCACCATTAGCAAGTCCAGCTTGTTGTGCACCAACTTTAGAAGTTGCAACAATCTTACGGATAACTTCACGATTGATTTCAGCAAGGATTTCACCACTCAAGATATTAGCCAATTCAGATTCGGCGTCAAGGCCGTGAACTGCTTTAAGATCTTGTGCAAGCTCCATCGAGTATTCTGCTTTCAACTGACGAGTTTTCGCTGTGACAGTAGTTTTGTCAATAGTGAAACCCATTTCGTTGAATGATTCAGTACCTTCAGCAGTTGCTGTTAGGCGTCCTGTACCTGTAGTCAATGGAGTCTGTGGGGAATTGAAGAGGTGATCTCCAGCGCCTCCAGCAGCGTGATTAACTTCAGGGGAATCAAGACCAGAACCAGAGAAGTCTGTGTCGGCTTCACCGGCGAATGCTTCAGTGCTTGAGTTAGCGATTGCTGCACCTGCTGCATTACCGAAACGAGCCTTCATCGCGAAGATAAGACCAGTAGGACCAGACATTGGCTGGACACCTGCTACATCATAAGCGATAAGATTAGGCATTGCACGGCGTACAAGTGAGATGAGAATAGGATCGAATGAACCAGAACCGGTGATTGAACCGGTGCTAGTATTTGCGTCCTCCGACAATAGAGAAAAGTTGCTATGAGCGTTTTCTTCTTTGATAGCACGTTCAGTGTTCTCGAGAAGTTTAGCTGTAACAGCTTTCTTGTAGCTATCTGTGATAGCTGGAGCATCAGTATGGTCAAGTACTGGTGCCCACTTTTTTAGTTCATTTTCTGCGTTTAACATTTTAATATTCCTTTTTTTGTTGTTAGAATTGTTAAGTTATAATTGGGTTATTTAAACCGTGAAAGATGAGTTACATACTTAGCCATATCCTTTGGGAGTTTGGCCATAGAATCTACTTCACCTTCTACGATTGTTTGTGTTTCGGTTGTTGCGGAATCAGTTTCTGCTGATTCTGTAAGTACTTCAGTTTCGGTCGACTCTTTAAAGAATCCTTCTTTGATTGTTGCTACCTTTGCTTCAAAAGTATCAGCATCAACATAATCACTTTCTTCAACGAGTGAAGCCAGCTTTGTTGCTTGTGTAGATGCTAAATCAGAAGATGCTTCGCTGATAATTTTTTCACGCTGTAAAGTTTCAACTTGGCTTGCAAGTTCTGCTTTTTCAGCTTCAACATTAGCAAGAGATTCCTTCACTTCTGTAACCTTTTCTGAAAGTTCATCTACAAGATCAACTTTAGATTCAGGAACTTCGATGTAGTGTTCAGTGAAAGTACTTTGCAGCGCTTTCATGAAGTTTTCGGTAATCTCTGTACGTAGTTTGTTATCAACAAACTCCTGATTTTCTTCAATCCAAGATTCAACCACATAAGCAAGATAGTCGTCAATCTTTTCTACAAGCGACTCACGGACGTAAGTAACTTCTTCGCTAAGATCTTCAGCATATTGTGCTTCGAGGTTTTCTTTGATTGTATTAACTTTATTAGTAACGGCAGCTTCAAATAGGATAGAGGCTTTTGCTTTGAAGTCTTCGGTAAGTTCTTGATCTGCTTCAGCGAGTACTTTAAGATCTGCAGCGAAATGATCCGCTTCAGTTTCTTCGTGCATACCACCGCATGATGCTTTAATCATATCATAAGAAGCTACTAGATCGTCTTTCTTCATTGCCTTAAGTTGACCATACATTGCATTAATGATGTCAGCTTTATTCTTAGGAATTTCGACTTCGTCTTCTTCTTCGGACATGTTAACAGCGTTATAAGCGGCTGTCAACTCTGTCTTTTTCATACCTTTGATAGTATCAAAACTTGCAGCCAGATAACCAGCCTTAGTTTGTACTTCAGGAAGTTCAGTAGTTTCGGCTTTTTCGGAATCATCTTCCTCAACAGCTTCTTCAACTTCATCTTCTTCAACTTCTTCGTCTTCTTCAACTTTTTTAGCTGATTCTTCAACTTCTTCTTCGTCTTCTTCTACTTCTTCAGACTCTTCGTCTTCATCAGCATCTTCAGACTTTGCTTTAGCTTCATCCAATTCTTCTTCGTCTTCTTCTACTTCTGCTTCATCTTCAGACTTTTCGTCCTCATCTTCCGCTTCTGTTTTCTTCTTAGCTTCGCCAAGAAGAATGTCTAAGACTGTATTTGATAATGGTTGTTCTTGTTCAGTGACTTCAGTCTCCTCAGAAACTTCAACCTCTGATTCAACAACAAGATCCTTCTCTTCTACATCTTCGATAATTTGATCGATTTCATTTGACATATTTTAAGTTTCCTTATTTTGAATTAGAGTTTGGAGAGGAAATCACCAAAGATTCTTTCCTGAGCTTCGCTAATGCGACCCATAGGAACCCTTTTAATTTCAGTCTCATATTCTTCAATCTGTTGAGGTTTGAGAATTCCATTCTCCCATATCCATTCAACACCTTCCATAATGCCTTCAACGAAAGCAGAGGGTGCGCTTGGATCTTGGACAATGTCAACAGTAGCAAGAACAAAATCGTCCTTAACATATGTTTTACCTTCTCTTTGCTCAACAGTACCCATACCACGACTTGAGACGCCTAACTTGCACCCGCCTTCGACGAGCCCTTTCACTATTTTACCCATAGGTGTATCTAGTATCAGCGCCTTTCCAACAACATCATTACCTTCAAATTTCAATGAGGTAATTCTGTGTGAAACTTTATCAAGGTTAATCTGTGGGCCTTCTGGGTGGTTTAACTCACCAACGGCCCTACCGGTCATAACCTGCTCCTTAACATATTTAGCAGTAGCTTCAGCCAATATATCTTTAGGATAAATTCTATTATTGCGGTTCTGTTTTTCCGCTTGCATGAATACACCTTCGATGTAAACATCCTTTCCGCCATCTTTTTTGGCTTCAGTGATGTATTCAATTTTTTCTAAATGTTCTGTAATTAATTTCATTAGTTTACAAATCCAGTGCCTGTTGCATATACTTTGTTGTTATCGCCTGAAGCGACTTCAATAGTATCGGCACTTGCCTTTTTTAAGATGATTCCTACTTTAGGTGGAGAGTAAAAGGTGCCTACTGTTGTAGAACCGCTTTTTACTGTAACTACGACACCTGCTGCGTTAGTGTTATAAAGATATACATTCTTTGAATCAGCAATATCGCTTGCAGTGTTTGTCAGCGCCGCGGCACTGGTTAAAGGTTGAATATTCATATTAGTTTTCTTTCGTTGTATTAAAGATTTGCGATGTAAGACCTACCTTACGTACTTCTAATGCATCATCTAATTTTTCACGAATAGCTTGGCCGAATAGCTTAGCTGATTTAACACTGTTATTCGTAACAATGCCATTAAATATTTTTTGTGCTTTTTCACTCATGATTCTATTTATAATAATTAGGGTTTTGACAAAGGCTTTAGATGTCTAAATCTTCGTCTTCTTCATCTTCGCCTTCTTCTTCTATTTCTGTATTAAGACGATCTATATCTTCGTCAGATTGTTTTAAAATTGTTTGTCTAACGTATTTGCTTGAAACGTATTTACCAACAAGATCTTCCATCTGCTGCGCCATTTCTAAACGCTCTCTCATAATTTCAAATTCTTTTAGTTCTGAAAAGTAACTATCTTCTAAGAAATCAACGTTAATCTTTTCTTCTATATCGGTCCAATCACTTTCTGTTATAACACCTTTTAGTATTAGTTGAACTCGAAGTGCATCGATAATAACAAAGGAGAACTTCTTCCGCAGTCTATCAATAAACTTTTGGAATTTTACTTCTTCACGTGATATTTCGCTTGCTCTGCCAATAGTGAATGAACTTTCTTGCTCAAGTCTGGAGACTGGTACATTTAAAGCTTTATAGAGTTTTCTTTGGAAAAATACTACATCTTCTATTTGGCCAAGGTTTTCGCCTCCACCTAGTGTCGTAATTTCTGTACCTCTTCCGCCTTCTCTTCGTGGCAAGTAAAAATCTTCTAGCATAGACATATGTCTACGGTCATCAGATACTTCACCGGATGTAGCATCATAAACCATTTTATTACGATAACGCGATACAACCTGCTGAACATATTCTTCGGCTTTACCTTTTGGTAAATTACCTACATCAATATAGAAAATTCTACGCTCTGGCGCTCTTGAAACACGATAAACAACCAATGAATCTTCCATGTATCGAAGTTGGTTTACTAGTTTAATAGCTTTGTGTAAATGTCCGAGTGTTTTTCTTTTAGCAGCATCTAAAAGTCCTGAGCTACAATGGATAATTGCGTCTGTAGCAAATTTAACTCCGTTTAGTACTGTAGCGGTTGTGCCGTCACTCATTTGAGGTGCGTACAAATAGTATTCGTCTTTTACTTTTTCGTATTCAACTTTAGTTTTTGGATCTATGACCTTTTCGACTTCTTTTACTTTACTTATGTGCAAAGGTTCAACCGGCCGCAATTCAATAATACCTCGCTGTGGGTTTTTGTCATCTATGATAACGTGAAAATATATTTTACCATCTACATACCAATTTCTAAAATAATCAGCAGCTTTGTGGTTAAACTTTAAAAGTTGCAAAACCTTTTGGAATTCTTTGTGAATTTCCTTTTTGACTTTGTCTGGTTGATCTAAATCTTCTGTGATCAATTCTATAGGTGACGATGTATCGCCAGAGGCTAATGCACCATCTACAATATCTGAAACCGCTGCATCACACTCAGACTGCATCGAGGCCTCTCTGTATTTTACAATTAGCTCATGATCTGAAACTGCACTAGTTCCTTCTAGATCAACAAACTGCCCATAATAACCCCCACCTACCGTGACGGTTGTACTTCCCTCATCGTTCGCCTTTGGTATAGGCGAAATAATCTTTTCAGCGGCTGCTTCTCCTTGAGAAGAAACCTTTCTATTTATTTCGTATCCGAATAATTGCATAATATTATTTATAACATAATAAGTGGAGGGATTGGACCTCCACTTATTAGCTATTTTTCTTTGTTAATTAAAACTATGAAGTTGTATTGGATTCCCAATATTGGTAAGCCAATTCAACGGTGAATTCTTCAATTGCATCATTTGAATCGTAACTCAAGTCAATCGACGAAACATTAACGGGGTATGCACCACGAATGGTGTACGCCTTAGTAACTTTTCCTCCTTTATCGAGTTGTTCAATTCCCATGTCTGCTTGGTAATCTGTGGGATTGCTTAAACCTGTGTTATTCACATGTTCGTTCATTCCATTCATCCATTGTTCCATAGCATTGCGAACTTCCATGCCAGAATCATTGATAACTGTAATTGTCCAGTTTTCGAATGTTCTGTCACCAGCAATTTTCAACTGACGACCACGGAATGGTACATCAAGTTGAGCAATAGTACTGCCGGGTAACTGAGCACCTTTACACATGAAAGATGTGAGTTCAGTATCACCTGCAGCATACGCTGGAAAGTTCACGATTGCTTTGAATAGGTTGGGGCGAGCGCCACCACCGATTAGTTTTGATTTAAAATCATCTACACCTAGAGTTGCCATAATTGTTTTTTCTTTCTATTGTTATTTATATTAGTTAGTACCAACAATTTCAGAGAATTCAACTCCAGTGCGGGTAGCAATAAAGTTAAGAGTGATGAAATTGATTGAACGAGCAGGTTTGATATAGATATCAGCCACAAAGCGGTTGGTATCAATCACTTGACCTGTGTTATTTGTTTCATCACACACAACTAAGAAGTCAGTAACACCACGACGACCCTTTACATCCCGTAGGAATGGTTCAGTCATGTTACGGAACATCGCGCGAGTAAATTCGTCGTTCAGTTCGAACAGTTGGAATTTAGCTGCGGTAGCAATTGCCTTTTCAAGAACCATGAACAAGCGACGTACGTTGATACGATCGAATGCAGAAGGTTTCATTGTGAAGGTCTTATCACCAAACAGTACAATTCCTTGTCCTGGGAAATTAGTGATAGGATTAATCGCTTGTTTATATAAAGCATCACGATCGGTATTCTTAGGATTGAAGCTTAATTTAGCTGCACCAAGAATTTGACCACGATTGAAACCAGCAGGCGAGAACCATGGTTCTGCTATATCATCTGTATTAGCACAAAGACCAGCAATATAACCATTAGTTGTAATCCAATCATAACGATCAAGATACTTATTATAGACATACACGGTAGAACCTGTTGTCGTAAAGTAATTTGATTTTGTAGTTGGAACGTTACTCGTGATGGCCGTCAATTTAGTGGCGTCTGTTGCTTGTTTATGTAGATCAATCGGAGCTGAACCACAACCAAGACAATCTTTACGAGCTGCAACAATTGCTAGTACTTCGGCTTCAGTTGATTTCTGAAGAGCTGCAGTTGACAATGGACTTGCGAAAAGCAAGTTAACATCTACAGATTCAGCATCGCTGAATAATCCAAGAGCAGTTACAACTTCTGTTGCAGTAGCGGTAGTAGTGCTTACACCGCCAGTAAAAGAAGCTGTTAGTGTTTTCGTTGTTCCAAGTTTCGAAGTGAAGACTTCTGGACTATTACCATCAGATACAGTTTTTGCTGCAACTGCTCCTACGAATGGAGAAGCGTTTGCAGCACCAATGGTGAATAAATCAGTGAGTGAGTTTGCAAAGACATATTGTGAACCAGCGTTAATTACATCTACGAAGTAATTAGTTGCACCAGTATCGGTCTTCGCACCAGGAATAAGAGATAACCCTTGGAATTTTTCAAGAATTGTTCCTTTAACACCGGTGAATAGTCCGCCTTGGTCAATGACCAGAACGTGAATTTCATCGTTAGAATAGCCAAGTGCATTACCGCCATCAGTTCCTAAAAGTTGAGGAGAGTCATTACCTACACCTTGTGTATTAGGAAGATAATCAAAGTTATTTTCGATATTAGGATCTGTTGAGCCAGTGTGTCCAACGATAACCTTAAGACTATTTCCGAAAGAGCCTGGGCAACGAGCGACAAAATACTCATCCTTGTTTAATGCAGATGTTGGTGAATCACTCGTTGATAAGTTTTCGAATGCTTCAAGATTGCCAATTGGACTGGCAGGTACAATTGCAGAAGCATTACCTGCAACCGCATTCCTATCAAGTGCATTGACTGCGCGAGAAACCTTTAAAAAGTTTCCGTATTTTAAAAAACTTGCAGCAACCAAGAACGACACAGAGTGTGCGGCGTCAGGTGTACCAAAGTTTGCTTGGAGATCTTTCTCAGAGCTGATGTTAATCAATTCTCCGGAAGGTCCCCAGTTAAAGTGACCTGCGTATCCACCAATAGAGGTAGAGACTGCAGGAATCACGTTTGTTAAGTCGATTTCATTTACCTCGACACCGGGTGATACTAAGAATCCCATGTTTGTTTTCCTTTCAATGTAGTTTTAATTAATAAGTGAATCATAATAAGAGTGTTTTCAATATTTCTATTTATAACTTTGCAGTTTTAGAGTTTGTTCCAGTCGTCTACGTCATTCTTCATTTTATCATAGACTGTGCCGTAATTCTTACCATCGTTTATAATACCAAATGGCGGAACATCATCTTCAATCTGCCGCATTTTTTCAGAAAACAGCATTTCCTTTAAATCAATAGTCGATATATTACCAAAAGCATCTGATGATACAAACCAAGCAAACAGCACTAAGTTCATAACTAAGTCATCATGATTTCCTTGTGTAGCTTCGTATGATGAACCTCTTATTTCAAAAGTAGAGAGTTCAGAAATTGTTTCGGCGTCTGCAATTTTGAGTTTGCCTAATTCAATCAGATCTTTTAAGTTAGAACAACCAATACGTTTTACACGCTTAGTCATTGTAACACCAACTCCACCTTTTTTAACCGACGATTCTACAAATGTATTTTCATATTCATATTCGTAATATACATCATTACACACGACTTGACCTACATCGTTGTTTTCTATAACGACTAATGCTTCGTTATACTGCCGTGCAGCTTTTACAATAACATCCGAAAATATCATAGGCGATATTAAATTATCTCGGTATGTAACTACCTGTTCGAATCTGCCATCAGTAATATCAATTATGCTAAAGGTTGAATAGTCTTGTCCACGTCCCTTTGATACATCTACAGTCATAACATAGGTGTGATCTTCCATTGGTTTTTCGTAATATATCATACTATCTTTAATAGCAACAGGTCTTTCCGGGTTTAAAGATAGCAGACAGTTAGATGATATTAGTGTATTCGCTGTTCCTAAAAAGTTATTCCCATACTCTTGTTCAAACTGCAGCTCTGATGTATTAGCTACTGTTTGTTTTTTCCAAGCTTCGTCTCTCCCAGGAACATCATACCAATCAACACGAGATGATTTAAATTCGTTTATATTCTTCTGAGATCCTTCCCAGATTCTATAAAACATATTTCCTACGCCGTTCGCAGTAGATGTAATAATAACCTTTGTTTCGTCACCAGCTGAAATTACAGGATATGTAGATGTGTAAAACTGTGCATCTCTTTCAACGAATGCAAACTCATCAAGGAAAAGTAAGTCAATCGAAAGACCACGAATTGAGCTTCCAGACGTTGCTGCTGCTACGATTTTCGCATTGTTTGCAAATGTAATATTACCTTTGTTCAACTCTTTACAACCAGGTTGCAAAAAGAAAGGAAGATTTTCTAAAGCTAAGGTAATCCTTCCTAGCATTTCTCTTGCAGTTGCACCTTTATTCGCAAGAATTGCTATAGTTTTTTCAGGATTAAAAATCGCATACCACAAAATATAAATGACTGTAGTGATAGATTTGCCCGATTGCCGGCACGCTAAAACGATATTGAACCTATTCTCATTAAAGGTTTTAAACAGTTCCTTTTGGTAAGGATAGGGTTTAAATTCTACTAGTCCTTTACTCGGCGCAATCACCTTAATGTATTTTTCTGCGAAATACATAGGACTACTCATACATTTCATGTATTCGTCTATCTCTTCCTTCGTGAAATTCTGGTTTACACCTTCTCCTTTCACAAGGGCATTGCCCATGTATCCGTCACCTGCCATAATGTATTATTCTGTTACGTTTTTTAAATTCTTATTATGTAAAAATTTTTGAAGCTCTGCAGTTGATCCTACGAAAATAGAATTATTCGTTGTCTCTGCAGCATTAGCCCTCTGTTTTTCCTGTGTTATATCTTTTCTAACTTTTTGTAATTTAACTAAATCTTGTGACATCTGACTTGCGTCTTTAATCATATTCGACAAAACCTCAAAAGCGCGGGGATGCTCTGACTCAGATGCTAGTGCCATCATTTGATTAATCGCCTCAGAGGACTGATCAATCAGTTCTTTCATTTTATCTCGCGAATATTTTATATCCGTCTCAGTATCATTTACAATCTGGCCCTTATCGACTTCAGTCTTAGGTTTTTCTATAATATCAAGGTTTTTTTCGAGAGCATTTAATATATTATTTTTTTCACTCATAATTAAAATCCGAACGTAGTAGTAATCGTATCAGTAGAATCTATAGGTGGCTCATCACTATTTGCAACTTTTACTCGTACGTTCTCTTCGCCTGTAGGATTAGCAGCCTTGAGTGCTGCACGGTTTTCGGTATCACTATAAAAGTGGGTGTCTATTTGACGAATAATCTTACCTTCTGATACACCTCCAGTGAACTTAACTTTCATAGTAAAATCAAGTGAGTATATCAGTGTTCTCCTAGTTTGAAAATCGCCTTCGTAATCGTCTTGTATCGATGTGCCAGTTAAAACAATAGGTACATCAGTAAGCGTCCCAGGTCCTTCCATATCCTTTATAGTAACAGTGTACTCAGGTGTAAAGGTTGGTAGTATCTGTTCAAAAATTTGAAGAGCATCGTCTTGATTTTTGGCGTATATACTCAATTGCATAGACACGTTGTATGGAACACTTTGATAAACAACGTTAGACTTTGTAGATTCTCCTGTAATTGATAAAACCCTTTTGTTCAACCTATTCAGTTTTGAACCCGAATCAAAATCTATCGAGGTAATTTCAAAACTCATACGAGGAAGTTTAATTGCAATAGATTTATCTGTGGCAGCAGCCGTGTCGGCCTGTATCCGTGCAAGAAACTTTTTACGAGGTCCATAAGCTATAGGTACACGTGTTTCTGTGGTGCCTTGTCTTACAATTCTTATATTATTAAAGATCGTTCCAAAAACAGCAACTGCTTTCTTCATGGTTTGATTATAAAAGTGTGTTCCGCTAAACATGATATTAAAGTGTTATTTTTGGTTCTCCAAATGGATTTTCTTCACTAAAGTCTATAAAGTTATTTCCGAGTGTTTCAAAATCTTCGTTATCTGCATAAGGATCATTGTTATCAATCGAGGTGAAAGCATCTGTTGAACTAATTTCGTATGAAGCAGCGGATGTGGCACCTATAATATTACCCGTTGTTCCTGCAGACGTCGGTGCAAAGAGTGTGTTACTTCCATCACTCGCAACTTGACTTGATATTTCGATCTTGCCTGAGCCTACTGTTGATACTTCACCTGTAACAGTAATACCACTTGTTGAGTTTGTTTGTGTAACGTCTTCTCCTATCTGGTATATTCCAGATCCAGTGCCGAGTGTAAGTTCTGTACGAGAAGCATAATCGGTTTCAAATTGATCAACTTCTACGATGCCAGTATCAATCGCTTCATTGCCGTATTCAAACAATTCACACGTTAACTTGAATGTCGGAAGATTTGATAGTTGATAGAACGGAGAATCGTCTTCAACATAACTAATTTGGAATAAACCTTTTACAAGAGGAAAGTAAATTAGATCACCTTCTTGTGGCCTACCCTCTGGTGTTGATTGGAATCTGCCAACGAGCTCTTCCCAACGTCTTGTTGAAAGAACAAGTGTCATTGAATCTCGAACTTCTACACCGAACTTTGAAAGTAGATCTCCATCGCCTTCAAAACCATCAGTGTTTTCAACATACATTTCAACCTGAAATGCTTCACCAAATTTACTTAACGCGTCTTCGTTAAAGATCGCATTAGTATTAACGATAGTGCGAGGAATGTAATATACATCATGACCGTATATCTTAAGAGCCTCTATCGTAATATCTTCGTAGAGTCTTTTTTCGGGCGTAGTTCCTTGAGAAAAATATACATTTCGTGGCATAATAAATTAACCGATAAAGTCTA
>Ga0115000_10001785_pt1 | contig 18879 bp, 14 predicted proteins | sample ArcticOcean_MG_C_6_FD_89690 | JGI IMG/M metagenome (GOLD analysis project Ga0115000, IMG submission 89690) | Marine microbial communities from western Arctic Ocean - ArcticOcean_MG_CB8_128 | ecosystem: Environmental > Aquatic > Marine > Oceanic | place: Arctic Ocean: Canada Basin | collected... | reverse complement strand
TTTTTGGTAAATTAAAGTCTACTTGAACAGTCGAGCATTGCCATGACCTGCCCAAAACATCCTTGATTTTTAAATCTATTTTCGGTCCATAAAAAGCTCCTCCTCCCTCGTCAATAGAAAAATTAAGAGCTTTATTTGCTAAAGAATCCTTAAGGGCCTTGGTTGCCTCCTCCCATTCATCATCTGAACCTACATACTTGGGCGGCTTTGTTGATACAAATATCTCATAATCTTTGAAGCCAAAAGCATTCAAGAATTTAGTAGTAAGGTCTATAACTTTCTCAACCTCTTCTTTAATCTGATCTAAAGTACAAAAAATATGGGCATCATCTTGGGTAAAGCCCCTTGCTCTAAAAAGGCCGTGCAGAACTCCTGATCTTTCATATCTATAAACGGTACCAATTTCTGCAAATTTAACAGGCAAGTCCTTGTAACTTCTTAGCTCGCTTTTGTAGACCATGATATGAAAAGGACAATTCATAGGTTTTGTCTGATACTTACTAGTGTCGACATCCATCGGAGAGAACATATTTTCACTGTAAAACTCAGAATGCCCACTTGTTTCCCAGAGATCCGCCTTGGCAATATGTGGAGTAAATATAAGGCTATATCCAGAATCAATATGCTTATCCCTCCAATAATCTTCAATCACTCTTCTTATTGTTGCACCATTTGGATGCCAAAGAATTAGCCCAGGGCCTACGTCGTCTGTTATTGAAAAAAGTTTCAATTCCTTTCCTAATTTTCTATGGTCTCTTTTCTTTGCTTCTTCAAGCAAAGACAAATATTTTTTTAAATCTTTTTTTGAGAAAAAAGCTGTTCCGTAAATCCTCTGAAGAGACTCTCGAGCTTCATCCCCCCTCCAATAAGATCCCGCCACACTCAGAAGCTTGAACGATTTTATATATGAGGTATTTGGCGCATGTGGTCCCCTGCATAAATCAAACCACTTGTCCTGATAGTAAAGAGATATCTCTTCCCCCGCTGGTAAGTCGTTAATAATTTCCTCTTTAAAAGATTCCCCCATGGAGCTGAACCTCTTTAGTGCCAACTCTTTTGATAAAACTTCTTTAGTAATACCTCTTTTTTCACTAATAATTTCTTCCATTTTCTTTTCAAAAAGTACGAGGTCTTCTTCTGTAAAATTCTTCTTAGAGTAAAAATCGTAATAAAAACCATTCTCTATAACTGGTCCTATTGTTACCTTTGTATCGGGATATACTAACTGGACTGCTTCCGCGAGAACGTGAGCAGCTGTGTGCCTAATCAACCCTAGGCCTTGATTAGTGTTTTCGAATACTGGAACTACTTTTTCATCTTCTTTTAGAATATGAAATAAATCTTTTAATTCTCCATTAACTTCAGCTCCAATTAGGGACTTATCATATTCTAAAGCACAAAAAACTTCGCCTATAGTCTTGCTAGATTCAACCTGATGCTGCTTATTCTTTATATATATATTCATAAATACTATAAAATGAGCACGAGTGGATTTGAACCACCGACCTCTTGCATGTCAAGCAAGCGCTCTCCCCCTGAGCTACGCGCTCATACTTCCTAAATGAAATATTGTATAGAGGACAAAAATATAAATCAAATTTTGTTCTTTGCTCTCATTAATTTATAATTGTTTAATGGATATAGAAAATAAAAATATTATATTGGAAACTAACTTAAAAAATCAAAATCTAATCAATCGCGGCAAGGTAAGAGATTTATATGATATGGGCGACTCACTATTAATTGTATCAAGTGATAGAATATCTGCTTATGACTCAATTCTTCCAACTGGTATTTTAGGTAAAGGTGAAGTTCTTACAAAATTATCTAAATTTTGGTTTTCTCTTACAGAAAATATAATTCAAAACCATTTTATAACTGACGATATTATTAAGCAGTACCCTAAACTTAAAGAGCACGAAGAAACACTTAAAGGTAGATCTATGATAGTAAAAAAAGCTAAACCATTAGCTGTTGAATGTATCGTTAGAGGTTATATTACTGGCTCTGGGTGGTCTGAGTACAAGAAACAAGGAACTATTTGTGGCATTAAACTTAAAGATGGACTAGTAGAATCAGAAAAACTTGATACACCAATTTTCACCCCTTCTACAAAAGCTGAGCAAGGAGAGCGCGATGAAAACATTGATTTTGAATCATGTGTTGGAATAATAGGCCAAGAACTTGCTGAGAAAGTTCGAGATTTTTCTATAGAGATATATTCTACTGCTCATGACTATGCAAAAGAAAAAGGAATTATCATTGCGGATACAAAATTCGAATTTGGCCTTATAGGTGATGAACTTATCTTAATTGACGAGGTATTAACACCAGATTCCTCTCGATTTTGGCCTAAGGATTTGTATGGTGAAGGTCGAGGACAAGAAAGTTATGACAAGCAATTTGTTAGGGATTACCTAACTTCTGTAGGCTGGGACAAAAACCCACCGGCACCAGAGCTTCCAAAGAATATTGCTTCACTAACTTCTGAAAAATATATCGAAGCCATAGATCTGCTAACAGCTTAATGGATCTAATTACACAAGAAACTATCTTTCTTTTCTTATATACAGTTGCATCAATCGGGATGCTATATTTTGGAGCAGATTTTTTAATTTCAGGTGCACTATCTACTGCTGCTAGATTAAAAATATCTGAGATGGTTGTCAGCATAACTCTTATAGCTTGGGCAACATCCCTGCCAGAATTATTTGTCTTATCCAAAGCCATTAGTCTTCCTAATGGCTCCACTATTGCTTATGGAACAATTATAGGAAGCAACTTTGCAAATCTATGCTTAGTATTAGGTCTTTCAATATTAATAAAATTTAAACAAAGATCTTCTTTTAATTTCTTTGCATTTAAAAACTTCATACCAATTAGCATCTTTTCAACTTTAATCTTTTGCATCTATGGATTAAATCTTTTCGACTCTTTAGTAGTTAAAAAACTACTTTCTGTATTGATGATTATTGCAGTAATAATTCTATACGTCTTTAAAGCTAACAAAGAAACTAATACCTATTTAAAACAAGAAACAAAAGCTTTCTCAATAAGAAGAACCTTGCTTTATGTAATTATAGGCAGCCTTCTTTTAGCCTTAGGTTCTGAATTTCTTGTGAAGACTGGATTAATGCTACAGAACGATTTTGGGGTTCCTGCTTCATTTATAGGTTCGATTTACTTTGCTTTGGCCTCATCTTCTTCAGAAATATTCACCTCGTTATTGGCTATATTTAAATATAAAAAACATGATGTCGTAATTGGTAATGTTATAGGAAGCAATTTGGCAAATATATGCATATTTGGAATTATAGCCTTAATATTTAATACGAAATCCATTATGCTAGGCTCCTCTCCTTCACTTCTATTAGCATCTTTGGAGATAGCTATTTTTGGAATCTTTATTCTTTACTATTTCAAAAGTAACAAAGAAAAGACAATACGTGTTCATTCTATTGTTGGATTTTTATTATTTTGTGTTTACTATTTATTCTATAAATTCTTATGAGCCTTGTATTAGATTCTATAACTGAAGATAAACTTACTTTCGATAATGTAAATTTGTTTAAAATTTTAAATGGTACAAATCAGTCTAATATTATAACAATCGAAAAGCTGCTGGACATTAAGATACATTCCAAGGGAAATGAGTTAATTTTAACCGGTCCCTCTAAAGAAGTTAGTTTAGGAAAAGATTTAATTCAGAATTTTTATAAAATAATATCTAAGGGCTACTTCCCCTCAGAGAATGATTTCAAGTCAGGGTTAAAGATAATTAGCGAAAAAACTCATACTATTGAGGACATTTTTCTTGATACTATTTGTGTAACAACAGATCGGAAAACTATAGCGCCCAAAAGTATTAATCAGAAATTATATATAGATTCAATAAAGAAAAACGATATTGTTTTTGGTATAGGGCCAGCTGGTACAGGAAAAACTTACTTAGCGGTTGCAACTGCAGTTGCATCCTTAAATATGAAGAAAGTAAAAAAAATAATACTTACGAGACCTGCTGTTGAAGCAGGAGAAAAACTTGGTTTTTTACCTGGAGATTTAAATGAAAAAGTTGATCCTTATCTTAAACCTCTATTTGATGCCCTTAACGATATGCTAGATTCTGAAACAGTCTCAAGATTGATTGACAAGCAAACTATTGAGATAGCTCCTATTGCATTTATGAGAGGAAGAACTTTAAATGATGCATTTATAATTTTAGACGAAGCTCAAAATACTACTTCCTCGCAAATGAAAATGTTTCTTACACGAATTGGATTTAATTCTAAGTGTGTAATCACAGGAGATGTAACACAAATTGACCTAGATAGAAGTTCTAAGTCAGGCCTTATAGAGGCTCAATCAATTTTAAAGGATATTGATGAAATAGAATTTTGCTCTTTTGACGAAAATGACGTGGTACGTCATAGATTAGTAAAGAAAATAATAGAAGCTTACAAATAAATTATTTCGTCTCTTTCAGGGCCTATAGAGATCATCGTAACCTTGACCTTCAGAAAAGATTCAACAAACTTAATTAGAGATTTTAGACTTCTAGGAACTTTATTTGTAGATAATTCATCCATAGACCAAGAAGGAAATTCTTTATAAATAGGCTTTACTTTAGCTAGGTCTTCTAATCTTAATGGATATGATGATAGTTTTTTATTTTCTAATTTATATCCCGTGCAAACTCTAATTTTCTTAAAAATTGACAGTATATCAACTTTTGTGAGAACTAATGAATTTATACCAGAAACTGTAACGGCATATTTCAGAGCCACAAGATCTAGCCATCCACACCTTCTAGGTCTTCCGGTTGTTGCCCCATACTCAGTACCAAACTCTCGAAGAGTTAAGCCTTGGTCGTCAAACATCTCGGTCGGAAATGGACCATGTCCGACTCTAGTAGTATAGGCCTTAGATATACCGGTTACATCTCCAAGCTTTGAGAATGAAACACCGCAACCAGCTGAGGCATTAGAAGAGATAGTTGAAGAAGAGGTTACGAAAGGATAAGTGCCAAAGTCTAAATCTAGCATAACTCCCTGTGCACCTTCGAATAAAACTCTTTTATCTTTAGCTATACTTTCATTTAGAAATTTCCCTGTATCTGAAACAAACTCTCTAAGGTACCGATAATTTTTATATAGATCTTCTACTATAAGCTTCTTGCTCAGTCCTTTTTTGTTAAATATTTTAGAAATAATCTTGTTTTTTTCTTTTAATATATTATTAATCTTTTCGTTTAAAAGCTTCTTGTCTTCTAAATCAATAACTCTTATACCCTGCCTTGAAACCTTATCCTCATAAGCTGGTCCAATTCCTCTACCTGTAGTTCCTATTGCATTGTTACCCTTCATTAATTCTCTTTCTTGATCGATTATTTTATGATAGGGGGCAATGATATGAGCTAAGGAGCTTAATTTTAAATTCTTACCTGTAACATTAAAGCCGCTTCTTCTCAGTCCCTTTATTTCCTTAACTAGAGTAGCTAAGTCGACAACTGTACCATTGCCGATGACAGAAACTTTTCCTTTCCTTAATACTCCTGAGGGAATATGATGTAAAACAATTTTTTTATTTTTAATAATTATTGTATGGCCAGCGTTGCTTCCACCCTGAAAACGAGCAACAATATCATAGTTCTCAGAAACCAAATCTATTATTCTTCCCTTACCTTCGTCGCCCCATTGAGCACCTACAAAAACTGAGTTTTTCATTTTCTTAGTCAAATTAAAAATCCTCTTTTTGTAATTCAGAAAAGGTTTTGAAGGAAGCTATTTTTAGATTTTTATTATCATACAGGTCCAATCTACCACTTTTTGAAATCTTAATTCTCAAATCAAATTTATCGTCATACTTATTTTTTCTACTAGACATAACTGAAATAAAACCTTGAGAAGTAAAAAACTCTTTTACCTCAAGTGACGAAATGAAGGATTCTATCTCCGCTGACTCAACAACAACGATAGGTGCTCCTAATTCATCACTCTTTATAGTTTTAATTAAAGGTAAAATATTGATTCCAAGTCCGACTGCAGGGAAACTGTTTCCATATCTTCCTATAAGTTCATCATATCTTCCACCAGATAAAACTATTTCTGAAATTTCTTTAACCGCAATATCAAATGTCATTCCCGAGTAGTAATCAAAGTTCTTAACATCCAAGAAATCTACTCTTAAATCCAAAGAAGAATTTGCCCTTGATAATATCTCTGCGATTGAATTTATTCTAACAATATTCTCTCTAATCTTAGCTGGTAATGATTTAGACAAAATACTCTTGTTCTGCATTAAGGGTATTAAATATTCTTTAATGAATGCCTTTTGAAGACTATTTAATCTATTATCAAGACCAAATTTTTTAATTGATTTGTAATCTTTCTTATGAAAGAGCAACTTTATATCCTCTTTAATTGGGTCCAAAGAATCAAATATAAAATTTAACAATATAGAAGAATTCAGTGTTACGACCTGATTAGTAAATCCCAATTTTTTTAGAATAGACGTTCCCAATAGGATGATTTCCAAGTCTGATTCAATCGAATTGGAACCAATAAGTTCGCAACCAACCTGAAAAATCTCTCTCTTCGTTCCGGTTTCCTTGTAATTGTTCCTTACGACTCTTTCATTGTAGGTGAGGCGTAGTGGAATTTTCTCATTCTTGTAATTGCTAGATACATATCTAGCTATCTGCGGTGTTACATCAGACCTCAAGCCCAAAACGTCCCCATTAAGTGGGTCAATGAATTTTATTGTCTTATTTATTGTTTCTTCTTTTAATCCAACATTTAGGGAATTAATATTTTCAAAAATAGGTGTAATTATCTTCTCAAATCCCCACAACTCAGACTCCTCTAATATAACAGAGGATATAAAATCAATTTTTTTTACATCTTTAGTTGTGTATTCCTTAATTCCTACTGGCAGCGAAAACGATTTTACCATCCAAAAATTACCTGATCTACACTTTTAACTTCGGACAAATTAGCAATAGCTTCCAAGGTGTCCTCCGAAACCGGTGAGTCAACCGAGATGAAAGCTAGAGCGTAATCTTCCTTCTCAGAGTTCTCCTGCCTACTTAGATATAACCTGGCTATATTTATATTTTTCTCCCCCAGAGCTGCTCCAAGAAGTCCTACGACTCCTGGTTTGTCATAGTTTTGTATCATTAGAATATTCCCTTCTGGTATCAGGTCTATAGGCTGGTTGTTTAATTTTATAAATCTTGCTTCTTTCATCCCAAAAAGAGATCCAGAGATTGATAGTTCTTCTGAATCGGTCTTTATAATAACCGAAACAAGACTAGAAAACTCATCCTCATTAGATACTTTAGCTTCAGTAAGCTTTATACCTCTTTCTTCCGCAATCAAGGGTGCATTTACGTAAGTAACAGGAGCGCTCATTATAGGAGATAGATACCCCTTTAGAGCAGTTATGGTCAATGGTGCCACATTAGTCTCAGCAACATTCCCACTATATTCAACAATAATTTCCTTAACGCCTGATTTACATGTTTGACCCATAAAAATTCCAAGTTTTTCACATAGGTTTAAATATGGACTAATCTCATTTAAAACCTCGTTGCTCATCGAAGGCATGTTTAAGGCATTTGATACAACTCCGTCGTTTGCAAACTCAATAACTTGTTCAGCCATAGCAATTCCAACTTTCATCTGAGCTTCCTGTGTTGAGGCTCCCAAGTGTGGTGTAAAGACTACCCCTTCTTGAAGGTTAAAAATTGGCGACTTAAAATCAGGTGGCTCAGGATTAAAGACATCTATAGCAAGGCCTCCAACTTTTCCTGATGAAATAGCTTCTGCGATATCTTCCTCGTTTACTATGCCGCCCCTCGCGCAATTAATAATCATAACTCCGTCTTTCATCATTTGTATAGAACCCTTAGAAATAAGATTCTTCGTTGTAGAAGTTAGAGGAGCATGGACAGATATAACATCTGAAAGCTTAAATACTTCATCCATATCCACCAGTTCTACTGGCATGTTTAAATTAGTACCTTTTGCGATATATGGATCATGTGCAATAACCTTCATCTTTAAACCAAGAGCTCTTTCCGCAACCAGTCTTCCTATGTTGCCCATTCCAATCAATCCAATAGTTTTTCCATACAACTCTGTTCCTTGAAACTTTGGACGCTCCCACTTCTTAGACTGCATAGACATATGAGCTTGAGGAGTTTTCCTTGCTAAAGAAAAGAGGAGAGCAATAGTGTGCTCGGCGGTAGTGATAGCGTTTGCCGAAGGAGTATTCATTACAATAATTCCTTTTTTCGAAGCTGCTTTTATATCAACGTTATCAACACCAATCCCAGCCCTTCCAATTAGCTTGAATCCCTCATCCAACAACTCGACAATTTCAGAATCAATAGTTGTAGCGCTTCTTATTATTACCGCTTCGTAATTATTTATTATTTTCTTGAGCTCTTCTCTATCTGTCTTCTTTCTAACATCAACCTCTATGTTCTTATGATTAGCAAACAAAGCTAATCCCTCTTTTGAAAGGCCGTCAGTAATTAATATCTTCAATATATTCCTCCGATGTTACAAAAGAAAAATATATTTTAGCAATCAAGCAATGTCAATCAAAAGGATTAATTGTAAAAGGAAATAGGTAGGTATAAAATTTAACAATGGGCGCAGAAGAAAAAATGACATTCCTAGAACATTTTGGAATTTTGAGAAAAAGCTTAATAAAAATTGTTTTGTTAATGATCATATTGTTTATTCCCGCATTCTATTATAGAGAGCTAATAATGGAGTTAGCGCTCGTACCGATATCAAGCTCTTTACCTTCTGACTCTAAAATTATTTTTACAAGACCAATCGAAGGACTATCGTCGAATGTCAGAATATCATTCCTAGCAAGCTTTATTTTAACGTTCCCTTTAATTATTTATGAAATATGGTCATTTATTAAGCCAGCTCTTTATGAACAAGAGAAGAAAACCTCTGCAATTGTTATTATTTTAGGAACGTTACTATTTTTTATTGGTGCATTTTGTTGCTATAAATTTGTCGCACCAGTTACTTTTAATATTCTGATTAATGAATATTCTTCAGACTCTATTACAGCTCTTCCAAACATAAGCGATACTCTAGGATTCTTATCCTCACTAATTCTCAGTTTTGGAATAATATTTGAATACCCTCTAATAATTTATATTCTTTCTAAATTCGGAGCTACGTCTGGAAAATTTCTATCCTCAAAAAGGAAATACTCTATACTTATTTCTACTGTAATTTCGGCCGTCCTAACCCCAACAACCGATGTATTTTCTATGCTTTTCATGCTAATTCCACTAGTTGTGTTCTATGAAATAGGGATACTTGTTTCATACCTAACCTATAAAGAGGATTGAAAAGAATGGGAAAAATTGTAATCTTACTTAATTATTTCGGAGGAACAAATGGATTTGGTTTCATCAAAACATATAGAAGAATTTATACCAGGGGAAATACTGTATCATGGAGCCATCCAGGTTACTCCATTTAGAAATAAGGAATATATCAAAAAGTTTAGTAAAAACTACGAGCTTGGCACAGACTCAAAACTAGCTCAATTCTTAGGATATGTTGACCCAAACATTGAAATTAAAAAACAAAATTTTGGAATTAAGACTCCAGATTTAATAAGCCAAGGATATCTTTTTAATGTTGGATTTGGACTTAGCGTGCATGACATATCATTTAATGCTATTGCCAATCTCTCTTATAAAAATTTAAGGTATGGAATTCCCGCTTACGAAGGCGATATTTTATTCGCTACATCAGAAGTGTTGGGTATTGAAGTTAAGAAGGATGGCGCCACCAATGGCTCTGTTCAAGTTCGTACAACAGTAACTAATCAGGACAACAAAATTGTTCTTGAATACGTTAGGCAAGTTTTAGTTAGAGCATCCAAAGGAAAAACACTTGATGCTCAGTCCAATATTCAGGACCAGCCTGAAAGAATACATCTTACAGAAAACATGATGCCCTTGGAGTTCAAAGGTTTACCAAAGAGCTTAAATGGTGCTCCGGTAAAGTCTTTTGAAGACTTTGAGATAGGCAAGACTTATGATGGAAATTTTTCAAAATCAATAAATCTTGTCGATTTTAGCTGGCTACAGATTTCTACTCTCAATGATGCAAGTGTTCATCATACTCCAAAATCAAACTTTATTGGATATGGAGGGGCTATTAAATCTACTGTTGAAGGAGAGGTAAGCTCTCATCTTCCATATGCATACTTTCTGGGAATGAATTCAGGCTCACATGATGCGCCCACATACCCAAGTGACATAGTTCAATCAATATTTGATTCACAAAATAAAGATGATGAAAAGATTATTGGCTCTTTTAAAGTTGAAAATAAAGATGCTATAGAGAGCAGAGAGGATTTTGGAATTTTAACTATCCAACTTTGTGGTGACAAGATTGTTACAGAGGCTGGTCTAAGTGCTTATGAAAAAGCTGGGTTTAAGGGCATATCAAAAATTCAAGATAGTAGAATTAGAGTTTTAACTATGGAAATGGTTGTAGCGGTTCCAACTAGGAAGGCTTTTCAATAATGTCTAAGAAAAAATTCCCAATCAAAGACTTGGCTTATCCAACAACCTATAAGTGGAAAAATAAATTCGACTATGATTGGAATACAAAAAGCGATCAAAGAAATTGGACACTTCCTAAGGTTCTTAGAGATCAGGCTAGTTCCAACCCAAATAAAGATTTTTTACAATTCAGCAACAATAAAGCTCTAACCTTTTCTGAAGTTAATATTCAAGCAAATAAAATTGCAAACTCTTTGGATAAACTGGGTATAAAGAAAACAGATAAAGTATCTGTTTATATGCCAAACTCACTAGAGATATGTCTCGCCTGGTTTGGGATTTTAAAAAATGGGTCCATCATGGTTCCTGTTAATACCGCCTATGTGATGGATTTTCTTCAATATATAATTGAGAGCTCAGACTCTAAAATAATCATCATTGCCGAAGAATATTTAGAGCGCCTGGCAAATATTCAAGATAGAATTCCAAAGATTGAAAAAGTAATTGTATGGACTAGAAACAATGAGGACAATTTTGATTCACATGGTTTCAACAAAATTGAATCCATGTCATGGAACAAATTCATATTAAATGGCTCAGAAGATGAGCCGAAAGTTGAAATTACACACATGGACCATGCTAGACTCATGTATACATCTGGTACCACTGGTAAATCTAAAGGTGTTGTTAGGCCATGTGCTGCAGATTATTCATCTGCACAGAATTACTCCTCTATTATGGATCTCACAGAAAGTGATACTGTTTTTACATGTTTACCTCTTTTTCATTCTAATGCAATGGTTATGGGAGTCTATCCTGCTATGATAAGCGGCTGCAAAGTTGTAGTTGAAGAGAAGTATTCTGCGAGTAAATTTTGGAAATGGATGAAAGATTATGAAATAACCAAATTCAATCTTGTTGGAGTAATGTCTTACTTCATGTGGAATGCCCCCAAAGTTCCTGAAGAGAAACAACATAAAGTAGAGCTGGTCCTTGGAAGCCCTGCACCTCACGATATCATTGAAGAATTTATGGATAGATTTAACATTCTTTTTACAGAAGGATATGGACTAACAGAAGTAGGACAATGTACGTTTACTAGGCCTAATGAGCCTTTTAGGGTTGGATCTTGCGGAAAAGAGTCTCCAGGATACGAAATAAAAATTGTTGATCCTGAAACTGATAAAGAACTTGAAAGGGATACTCCTGGTGAACTTGTTTTGAGACCAAGAATTCCAAATATCTGCCTTCATTATTATTATAAAATGCCTGAAAAGACAGTTTCAGACTTTAGAAACTTATGGTTTCATACTGGGGACTTGTGCAGAATGGATGAGGATGGCTACATATTTTTTATGGATAGGGTGAAGGATTACATAAGAAGAAGAGGTGAGAATATTAGCTCTTTTGAAGTTGAAAATCTCATATCTACCCATCCAAGCATCGAAGAGTCCGCAGCAATAGCAGTGAAACTAGACGAACAAGGGCGTCATTCAGAGGATGAATTAATGATTGTGCTTGTTCTAAAAGAAAATATGGACCTTAGTCCTGTAGATTTAATAGAGTTTTTAAAGCCAATAATGCCTAAATTTATGATTCCAAGATTTGTAAGATTCCGAGATTCTCTACCAAAGACACCTACCAATAGAGTTCAAAAGGTGAAGCTAAGAGAAGAAGGAATCACCAAAGACACTTGGGATTCCCTCAAAAAATAACTTTTATTTATCCCAAGGATGTTTCTTCTCGGGTTTCTGCGTATAAGGATTTTCTTTATCAGGATGAAAATACTTGAAGGTATTAACATGTTGATCAGTATAAGAACCTGGAGGATAATATTTATCATAAAAATCCAAATCCATATTCTGAGCCTGGAAAACTAATCTCATATACATTGGATCGACATAAGCTGGAAAGGATCCATAGGTATTGTAAATATAGTCGGCAACAGACTTAACAATCTCATTTGTTGTATCGGTAGGTCTTGGTGCCTTAACTAAATGTTTATCTGGCTCTGCATAAGGAAAAGGTTTTTTACTATCCCAAGCAGCCCATTTATGTTCATCCATTTTATCAAAAGCTTCTGACATATCTTTGTAATAAGGAGGGCAGTACCCTTCAAAAATTCCATCTTTACCAACAGGTCTAGTAGGACCAGACTTTGGTTGTTCAAATCTAAAACCTAACCCTTTAAAGAGTTCCGGATTTGATCCTAGGGTAAACCTTGGTATAAGACCAGTGAATGTCCAACCACCTAACCCAAGAGCTTGAAGTGCTAGTGACATATTCTGGCAAATAAATGCTTGTTCAACATTGAGACCTGTAAGTATTCTGACCTCAAGATCATAGAGTGACATTTTGACTTCTTCTTTTATTCTTCCAGAAGCAATCCATTTGTCTTGACCGCAAGAGCGATTATTTTTTTCATCCCAAATATTGAAGGCATAAGTACTACTACAATAAAGTGTTAGTAAATTTAAATACTCCTCAGTTATATCAGTGACAGGAATAAATGTTGTAGTCCCTGGCTTGTTCGTATTCCATTGATTAAAGTCAAAGAGGCCTGGCATCTTGTCTGGCAAATTAGCCCTACCGTCTTCAAGCTTAACAAGTCCTTCTCTATATAGTTCTAACAATCTGTCAATTTTATCATTAACATCTAGCCTAAAAAAGACATCTAGTTCTTTGTCTTTTGGCAACATGTTTTTAACATCCACATAATAAAGACCAGAGTCATTAGTAAAGAATAGCTCTGTACCGTGGTTATTACATGCAGATGGCCAAGTTCTACCGGTCCATTGACACAGCAAATCAATTCCATTCTCTGGTGGTAAATCTGCTAAACACAATCCTGTTAATCCTGTTCCTGCCCAAACCAGCATAGCTTCCTGGAACTCTGTCAAAGGGACTGGATCTATTTTTGATTTATAGCCTAGGGAACTATCGGATGGTAGCTCCATACCCAAACCAAACCTTCTGGATCTTCTATTAAATATAGCATCGAAGAGTGGATATTTTAAAGCTGCTTCGTAATTTATTTTACCTTTAGTTTTTCCATTTTTTTTTGTCATACGGACACCTCGCTTGTCAACTAAGTAAGTATAAATCAAAAGAATGGGTTTGAAAATGAATTAAGCTAAAGCAAGCTTTTTAGTTTCTTCTCTTTCTAGCTCTCTTATGGCTAATTTAACAGTTGAGATTCCTAGAGTGGAGCATTTTGGACGAGAGAGAGCAAGCTCTTCACCAATAATATCGGTGATAACCTCAGGCCCCATGCTTAAGACTTCTTCTTTGGACTTCCCGATTACCACTTCAGATATCATCGAAGTACCTGCCTGACTAACAATACAACCCTCACCTTCAAACTTAAAATCGGTAATAATTCCATCTTGAAATTGAAGACAAACAGTAATAATATCTCCGCACCCAGGGTTACCACCATTCTGCTTAATGTCACATTTGTGCGCATCTTCACTTACATCATTTAGAGAACCCGCATTTCTGGGGTTCTCATAATGATCTAGTATAAAGTCCATCAATTCCTGCTTATCTTTTGTCAATAAAATCCTCTTTATTTTTCAATTGGTGCTTGAACCAAATTTCCCCACTCGGTCCAAGATCCATCATAATTTTTGACGCTCTTATATCCAAGCAAATAGGTTAAAACAAACCAAGTGTGTGAAGATCGTTCACCTATTCTACAATAAGCAATAACATCATCCTCAGGCTTAAGACCAGCTCCACCTTGATATATCTCTAATAATTCATCAGCAGACTTGAATGTACCATCCTCATTTGCGGCAGTAGCCCACGGTACACTTTTTGCATTAGGTATATGGCCACCTCTAAGCGCACCTTCTTGAGGGTAAGCTTCCATGTGCAACATTTCACCACTAAACTCTTTTGGTGATCTAACATCAATCAAAGAACCCAAAGCAGCACTATGTTCTTTAACTTCTTCTCTAAAGGCTCGAATATTCAAATTAATATCGCTGACCTTATAGTTTGTATTTTCTGAAGCTGGAACGTCTCTAGTCACGGGCTTATCTTCTTGAACCCATTTCTGTCTTCCACCATTCATAATAAGACATTTAGCATGTCCATATATTTTAAATGTCCAAAGAGCATAGCATGCCCACCAATTGCTTTTGTCACCATAAAACACTATCGTATCTTCAGGTGAAATACCTTTAGAAGACATAAGTTTTTCAAAATTTTCCTTATTAACATAGTCTCTTATTAGACTATCCTGAAGCTCAGTCTCCCAATCTAATTTAATTGCGCCTTCTATATGACCAATGTCATACAAAAGAATATCCTCGTTAGATTCAACTATCTTAATTCCTGGCTTATCTTTATTATCAAGAACCCAATCGGTTGAGACTAACAACTCGGGATTTTTATATTCTGCCATTTTATTCCTCCATCTGACCTTACTACAAGTGAAGTCAGAAAATATTTAAATTTTAATCTTATAACTAGAACTATTTGTAGTTACAACAACACAAGTTTGAGATTCTACAACAACAAGTAGCAGCAAAGCTAACAAAATTGATACTTACTGTCTTAGACATAACAAACTCCTAATCTTTAATTTGTAACTCAAAGAGGAAAGGTATTGAATAACACCTTTGCCCTATTTAGCAATTCTTTAAAGTCGCTGCAATTAGAGTTAAATGACGACATTAATATTATAGCACTTAAATAAAATAAAAATCAATATTATATTTCAATAAGATAATCAGTAGGTTATTATTAAGCCATGAGTGAAAATGAAGAAAAACTAGTTGAAGAGCCTTCTAATGTGGCCATCGCTGAGCCTGAAACTTCAGAAGCAGAGTCTAGCGAAGTAGGTGAGGAATCACATACTGTACTAGATTACCCCGATAGAGTTCCCAATGCTGAAAGAGGTGCAAGCCATTCCCATTCATATGTGATGCTTAAAATATTAGTTCTTATGATATTTTTTTCTCTACTAATGGCCAAATTTACTTCACCTTTCTAGTTCTTTAATGTGTGCTCTTAAAAATTTAGCAGTCTCAGAATTCTTAGCTGAAAGAAAATCTTTTTTTAAGCCCTGAAATGTTAGATACCCACCTGAAGCTCCACCGTCTGGTCCCAAATCCAATATGTAGTCTGACGCATTAACTATTTCCATATTATGCTCGATAATGACAACAGTGTTACCAAGGTGTCGCAACTGATATATAACGCTCAAAAGCTTATCTATATCTTCATAATGTAGGCCGATTGTGGGCTCATCTAGTATATAAAAAGTTTTACCCGTATTTTTTTTAATCAACTCCTTGGACAATTTAATTCTCTGCGCTTCACCGCCAGAAAGCGTAGTAGCATCTTGTCCTAATTTTAAATATTCGAGTCCAACAGAATTGATCACATCAATTTTATTTTTTAATAATGGGAAGCCTGAAAAAAAACTTGCAGCATCAAGGAAATTCATATCTAAAACATCTGCGATATTCTTACCTCTATAAAAAATACTTAGCGTCTCTTGATCAAATCTTTTTCCCTCACAAGATTCACACTGAATATTTACGTCAGGCAAAAAACTCATCTCGAGCTTTATACTTCCGGCTCCTGAACATTCTGAGCAACTTCCATCTTTTACATTAAAGCTAAATCTGCCTGCCGAAAATCCTTTCATTTTTGATTCAGGCAATGAGGCGAAAATCTCTCTTATTGTTCCAAAAATACCAGTATATGTTGTAGGGTTAGATCTTGAAGTTCTTCCTATCGGTGATTGATTGATGCTGATAATTTTATCGAAACTATCAGCCCCTTCAACCCCAGCAACGAAGTCAGGAAGAAATTTATTCTTAGAATTTAACAAAACTGATAATAATTCATAAATTGTTTGTACAACTAAAGTACTCTTTCCCGAACCCGAAACCCCTGTTACACATGTAATTTTTCCTACTGGTATAGAGATATCAATATTTTTTAAATTATTTAAAGTTGCCCCTCTTACTGTAAAAAAGCTTTCTATTTCAGTTTTGCTTTCAACAATCTTTATCTTCTTTTTTTTCGAAAGATATAGTCCTGTTAGAGAAGTTGGAGTTTGAGCAATCACCGCCGGAGTACCCTGTGCAACAATCAATCCTCCTCTAAATCCTGCACCTGGCCCTATATCAATGACATAATCCGCACTCTTAATAGTTGCCTCATCGTGCTCTACAATTATTACTGTATTCCCTTTTTCCTTTAATAATCGCAAGGACTTTAAGAGCATCTTGTTGTCTCTTGGGTGAAGACCAATGGTGGGCTCATCTAAGACATATGTTATTCCAGTAAGATTAGCTCCCAACTGAGAGGCAAGCCTTATCCTTTGTGCTTCGCCACCAGACAATGTTGGTGCAGTTCTATCCAAACTTAAATATCCCAAGCTTACATTTAATAAAAAATCTATTCTTGAAGTGATTTCATCTTTTATTTTTTCCCAGATTAAGCCTGAGGTTCCACTAAAATTAATATCTTTAAAAAACAAAGATGCATTCTCTATGGTTAAGCCACAAACTTGAGAAATATTCAGTCCTTTCACGTAGACACTCAAAGCCTCCTCTCTAAGCCTTTGGCCATTGCAACTAAAACAGCTCTCTATCCGTCTATACTTAGAAAGACCACTTTTAACTTCCTCAGCTCTAGACGATTCAAACCACTTTTCTAGAATTGCGACAACCCCTTCAAATTCTTCGCTGTTGCCCTCAATAATGAGTTGCTGAGATGCCAACGAAAGTTCTGCGAATGGTTTAGTTTCACTAATATTATTTCTTAAGATAAATTCTTTGAGTATTTTTTTATAAAAAGCTGACCTCTTAAATGGGGCCACAGCTCCTTCCTTTATAGACTTAGAAGAATCAGGAATTACTAATTTAGGGTCAAACATCTCAAAGTACCCCAAGCCTTCACACTCCTCACATTGGCCATAAGGACTATTAAACGAAAAAAATCTTGGGGATATCTCTGGAAAAGTATTGCCGCAGTTTGAACAAGCCATGTTTCTATTAAAAATCTTTCTAGTTCCTTTTGTTTCTATAACTACGATTCCATTCCCGAAATTTAATGATGTTTTTATTGAATCTGAAATTCTTTGAAAATTCTTTTTTTGAACCTTAACGCTGTCAACATAGACATCTATCATATGCTCTTTTTGTTTTTCTAATTCAATCACATCATTTAAAGAAAACATTTTGCCGTCTATCTTAACCTTAGAAAATAGCTTCGCAGCATCGGCTATCTCTTTCTTAAACTCTCCCTTCTTTCCAATTGCTATTGGAAAATAAATTTCTAGATTATCACCTTGATAATCCTGACTGACGATAGCTACTATAGAATCCAAAGAAGTTGAGTCTATTAAACAGTCGCACTGATAGCATCTGATTTCACCAACCCTAGCAAATAAAAGTCTAAGGAAATCATAAATCTCAGTTATCGTGGAAACGGTTGACCTAGGATTTCTCATAAATGTTTTTTGATCAACTGAGATTGTTGGAGAAAGCCCGGAAATAAAGTCCAAATCAGGCTTTTCAAATTTATCTATAAATTGTCGTGCGTAGTTTGATAGTGATTCCAGATACTTTCTTTGTCCTTCTGCAAAGATAGTGTCAAAAGCTAGAGTAGACTTCCCTGATCCGCTTACCCCAGTCAAGACAGTTATCGCTCCGCGTGGAATACTTACATTAATGTTCTTTAAATTGTTTTGCCTAATCCCTTTAATGTTTATATATTTCACTTTAATAGGTTAACTAAAATAATCCTGATTTATTTTTGTTTATTGTTCGATGAGCCATTTAAAAACTTCAAAATCTGATTTTGCCTTAGAAAGTTCAGGGTGCCACTGAACTCCCAGGACCCTCCCACTCTTGTCTTCAAAAGCTTCAATAATTCCATCCTTCGATTTCGCAGAAACAATCAAGGAATTTCCCAAAACCTTGATCGCCTGATGATGATAACTATTAACAGTTCCTATTGATTTGCCAAAGAACCTATAGAGTATTGAATCTGGAGCAATACGAATTGTATGTCTCACACCTTTTTTACTATCTGAACTGCTATTATGATTAATGGAGTTAAGGATGTTCAACTCTATATCTTGATAAAGACTCCCCGAAAAGGCTACATTTATTAGCTGCATACCGCCGCAAATTCCCAGTATCTTTTTATTTTTTTTCTTCATAATATTAATATATAGAAGTTCACTCAAGGTCCTATCTTTATCAAGCTCATTTATAGACCTAGATTTCTTTTCTCCGTAGAAAGATGGGTCTATATCTCGGCTACCTGTAACGATTAAACAATCAAGACAGGCAGCA
>Ga0115000_10001780_pt1 | contig 18898 bp, 15 predicted proteins | sample ArcticOcean_MG_C_6_FD_89690 | JGI IMG/M metagenome (GOLD analysis project Ga0115000, IMG submission 89690) | Marine microbial communities from western Arctic Ocean - ArcticOcean_MG_CB8_128 | ecosystem: Environmental > Aquatic > Marine > Oceanic | place: Arctic Ocean: Canada Basin | collected... | reverse complement strand
TTTTTTCTGATGAAGGAGTATATTTTCTTCTAAGATTTTGACATGTCTCTTTAGTGATCTGAAACAGGAGATCGTATAAATGCAATCACTGCTTAGCTTTTTTGATAGTTTCTCTGCACAGCAATACCTGCTTCCTGCCGCCATTACTGCTAAAACAGAGCCACGACAAATTGACGGCCTCACAACATGAAAAAAGTCTATTCCGCTGTTCTTATTGCGAATTTATTGATTGAAAGCGCTGGCGCATTTGCCCTGTTTGCGGCGCCAGAATTCCTTGTCGATGCGGGAAATGCCAGCGCGGTGTTGTGGTCCTGGAATTATGGGTTTGTGGCTCTTGCGGTTGGCAGTGCCGTTTTCTGGACCTGGCCCCATAGGGATAGCTTCACGGCCGCTGGTGCGGTGTTGGGTATCCTCTTCAGCTTTCACCTGGCCATTGCTGTTGCGCTAGCGATTGCGGGTGAACTATTTGTCGATGTTATCCTGCATGGCGCTTTCGCGGTGTTGTGCCTGTACCTGTTCACCCATCGATTGAAATGGTGCCTGGCCCCAACGACCTGAGCTCTCCTGACTTTGGTAGACCACGGTAGCGTTTCAGATGACGCGAGAGGTATTGCTGTCCGTGCGTTGCGTCATGTCGGGATTATTGATAACCGAATAGTGGCTGTCGGTGAATCTAGAGGCTGTTTCGTACCCGGTGGCTGCTAATAACAACCCCAGCGGCGGTGCTTGGGACTTCGGCCGATGAATGATCGATGGAAAAGACAACGGGTGTAAGATTGACGGAAGATCAAGAGCGCCTGATGTCGATTAATGTTATTAAATCAGGTAAAGATACCGGACGTATCGGAGAGTCAACGCATTCGTCCTAGAGAGTTGTATTATGGGTAAGTTGAGTGAACCGGTGGGTTGGTTCTTGTCCTGACCTTCGCCATTGCCACTGATATTGCGATACGCCTAGGGTTTTTTGAATCAGCCTCAAAAGGGGTCGATGGTGCGCAGTTTATCTCCGCGGCGGCTGGTGATAGCGCTAACCTCGAGTTGAGAACTTTAGATTCCCCTCGTCTTGATGAGCGTTCTAGTGACAGTGGTCGGGTCAGGTTCAATCACATTAGTATCGTCGTGACAGACCTTGATCGTTCTATTGAATTTTATAAAAACCAACTTGGATTCGATCTGCTCAGCAGGCAGCGCTCGAAAGGTAGCTCATGGGAGCTCGCATTTCTCGCCGCGGGAGATGGCGAGCCAGTTCTTGAGTTGCAACAGTACACAAGGGGTGATGGTAAAGCACCGACTGGATTCTCGCATCTGGGCGTCTTTGTCTGTGATGCGAATTCATTCTATGACACCTCACCGGTCCCCAGGGGCACTTGGCAAGAAGATGCTTTTGAGACACAGATCGCCCAGATGCGATTTATGACCGATCCTGATGGATATCGGGTGGAAGTAATGGGATATCTGAAAAGCAAAGGGGCAGATCTTGAGTTGGCGGTAGGTTCGAATGAACACTGCGAGGAGCGCTTGTTCTTTCACAAAGTTGATGACTGACTTTGTAGATAGCTTATATTTTTTCTTTCGCCATAGTCCGAGCGTATTGATTCACTGGCTGCTGCTATTGGTGCAGTATTTTGTCATTAAAGTTTGGTCGCCGGGTCCGAATGTTGCGTAGGTCGTGTTTGTAACAATGATCTTGATGACTACGATAAGGTACCTGTTGCAGTTAACCAGTTCACGAAGGCGCACACCCGAGGCTTTTACCAGGGTGATGTCAGAGCAATAATGATCTTGGCGAAGCAGTTGCTTGCAATGAAACCCTGCTTGACAAATAATCCGACCGTGTTCCAGGATTTCTAATCCTATAATGAAAATGATGCGAATACTTTTCGTCTTGACCGCGGCAAGAGTGACCATCATACCTTCGGGCACGGCCTACATTTTGTATTGGTACGCCTTTAGCAAGACTGGAGGCACGCTATGCCCTTCAAGGCCTATTTAAACGCTATAGCAGTATTCGTCATCCGCGGTCGGCGAATAACGAGAGGACCCACTCGTTTATGTTGAAAGTTTTCTATCATCTTTGGTTGGAATGTCAGCAAGTGAGCTAAGTTTTACCCTGTTACTTGCGTCTAAAGAGCTATCGGTATTTTGTGCTCGATTAAGCAACCTTGAGTGGCGATAGCATTTAACGGTAGCATCAGCGCCGCCCAAGATTACTAAGCATGCCTTATGAAGATACTTTTGTTTTCTTGGAAAAACACGCTTTATAAATCCTATTCGCACCTGAGGAGAAGCCCGTGAAATTTAGTGAATACAGCAGCTACGATGGACTCGGCTTGGCGGAGCTCATAGCCCAGGGTGAGATAAGTGCTACTGAAGTAGCAGAGATAGCGTACCAGGCAATTGAATCCAGAAACCCTCATCTAAATGCGGTGCTTGGCACCGTTAGGGATCAGCCGTTTTCCGAAGGAAAACCTTTTACGGGTGTGCCCTTCCTTGTCAAAGAACTGATCCTTCAGGCTAAAGGTACCTTTAGCAGAGCTGGTTCGAGAGCAACACCTGCGATTGAGATGCCTGCTGATTCCAATCTTATGAGTCGATTTCGCAGTGCAGGGCTGCAACTGCTCGGAACAACACAGACCCCTGAGATGGGCTATAACGCGACGACTGAAACCGTCGCATTTGGGCCCGTCAATAACCCCTGGAAAGCGGGAATTAGTGCCGGGGGTTCCAGCGGTGGTTCCGGTGCTGCAGTGGCATCCGGGTTGGTGCCAATCGCACATGCTAACGACGGAGGGGGGTCTATAAGAATCCCGGCTTCCTGTAATGGCCTTGTCGGTCTCAAACCTTCACGAGATCGTACTCCTACGGGTCCTGGCTCTTCTGACCCACTGTTTTCTCACGGCATTGAGTTTGTGTTAACCCGTTCTGTTCGAGATAGCGCCGCTCTTCTGGATTGTGTCGCGGGTCCCGACGTTGGTGCACCTCACTTCATTGCTGCACCGGAAAAAAGCTTTGCTGATGCTGCGGCGTCACCCATGACACCAGTCAAGGTTGCTTTTGTTGAGTCATCATTGCTTGGTTTACCCATTCATGAAGAGTGTGCGATAGCCGCTAACAACACGGCAAAGCTTCTCGAAGAAATGGGGCACACCTTAATTCCGTGTCCAATCGTTCTGGATTTTGAAGAATTCGCTGAAAATATCAACATCGTCTGGTGTGCGTTTGCCTCTCAATTTGTAGCCGAGGTGAGCTCAGCGACGGGTTGCAAAGTTGACAATGATAATTTTGAAGCTGTCACGCTGACGTGTGCAGATTTTGGGGCCAAGACCACTGCGCCACAAATTCTAAACGCCCTTGACTATGTCAATAGAATATCCCGTGAAACTGCCACAGCTTTCGAAGATTTTGATGTCATCCTGAGTAGTACCATGTCGGCACCTCCAGCTGTTCATGGTTTCCTTAATCAGAACGATGAATTGATTAGTGCCATTGACTGGACTCGTAAGACTTTTCAGTATGCGTCCAATACACCCTTGTTTAACAGCACAGGACAACCTGCCATCTCGTTGCCCACTCACTGGAATGACGATGGCCTGCCGATCGGTACCCAGCTCGCAGCGGGTATGGGGCAAGAGGGTTTATTACTCAGTCTTGCATCCAATCTGGAAAGCGCCTGTGACTGGAAAAGTCGCCAGAGCTCTTTGTGGTCGTGACTTGTATTCGGCTGGGTCATAACGTCGTTAGGACCCGGTCGCCTTTAATGGCGCGTGAATACTATGAGCACAAGTCTTAATGACGGTTTTGCCAAGTTACTTATCGAAGGGCAACGCTACACCCTCTGGTAATGCAACGTCGAAGCCATTCAACGTCATGGAAACCATGGTATAGAAACCGGATAAAGCAATGAGCTCGGTCACGCCGGTTTCACCGAACTTCGAAACCGCCGCTGCATAAGTCTCTTCACTGAGTTCGTGGCTCTGGTGAAGTTCATTTGCGATGCACCAGGAAAGCCTGTCACCTTCATCAGAGAAATCAGGGACTTCACCAGCCTGTATCGCACGAATGATGTCATCGGGAACTCCAGCTTTTCGAGCCATTGGTTCATGGGCGAACCATTCGAACTGCGCCTTCCAGAATGCCCCTGTGACGAGGATCGTGATTTCTATGTAACGCCGATCGACAGACGATTTAAACCGAAAATATCCGGCCAAGTTCACCAGTAAACGACCCATTTCGGGTGTTCTCATCCACATATCAAAGGGGCCGCCAATGTGTCCGTTCTGGGGTCTGACGGGACGGTTGGCAACGATCTCATCAAAGACTTCACGCTGCTCAGGGGTCAATTCTTCCACTGTTTTTCTTGTAAGTCTGGTCATGATTAGATTCTCCGAATACCAAAATTGTGCACACATGATAATGGTAGCCTTCATCACAAAACAGGCGAATCGCGCTGAAGGTTTGAATATGTACTCACCCATAGATTCTATCAATGACGACCAGTTAACTTGTCAGTACTGGCAGCTCGCCTATATGCAGTCTGTCAATTGGCAATAGGCAATTTGACTGCTTCATCGCCTATCTGGAGACCTCGGTGTATCCTTGTTGGAGGTTTAAGGGGGCCGGGGAATTAAAATGAATTGGGAAGCTATCGGCGCTATCGGTGAAATTGTAGGCGCTTTGGCAGTTTTAGTAACGCTTGCTTCCCAGATTATTTAGACAAAAAAAAGGTATTGAATGTGGAAGGCATATTTAAATTGGGCGATTTTAAGCTCCATTCAGGGCAGGTTCTGGCGGAGGCCCAGTTGGCCTATGAAACGCATGGCAGTCTGAATGCTGAAAAATCCAATGTGATTCTATACCCCACTTGGTATGCGGGGAGACACGACGAAAATCGAGGCGCAATAGGTCCAGGAAAAGCTATGGACCCTGACAAGTATTTCATCATCGTTCCTGATATGTTTTGTAACGGCTTATCGTCCTCACCAAGCAACACGCTGGCACCGCAAGATGGGCCCAGATTTCCAAGAATCAATGTTTACGATAATGTGATAGCCCAGCACAAACTTCTTACTAATGAATTTGGAATTGAAAAAATTAAGTTAGTTGCTGGTTTTTCCATGAGTGCGCAACAAGCATTTCATTGGGGTGCGCTTTATCCCCATATGGTGGAGGCAATTGCGCCGATATGCGGCACAGCCAAGACTTCCAGACACAACTGGTTGTTTTTAGAAGGGTTAAAATGCGCGCTAAAAGCCGCTGCAGATTTTTTAGGAGGCGAATATAAAATTCCACCAGAATTAGGGCTCAAAGCGTTTTCTACGATCTATGCGGGTTGGTTTGCTTCTCAAACCTATTACCGTGAAAGCTTGGATCTTACATTTGGTGGTCAAAAATTACAGAACATGGAAGAATTCTTGAATACAGCTCACCAGGTATTTGCAAAGAATGATGCAAATGACTTATTGGGAATGCTTGATACTTGGCAAAGTGCTGATTTAAGTAACCATACTGGTTTTAATGGTGACCTAAAAAAAGCACTGTCTTCAATAAATTGTAGGGCAATCGTAATGCCTTCTAAGACCGACCTTTATTTCCCGCCAGAGGATAATAAAATAGAGGTAGACCTCATGCCAAATGCTGAGTTAAACGTTATACCTTCTGTCTATGGGCATCTAGCAGGAGGGCCTGGTTTTAGTAATGATGCTGATGATGAGTTTATTGATAAAGCCTTGAAACAGCTTTTGCTCTAGCAGGATGGTACTGCCCTCAGGCTAAGGCCTGAAGACCTAGGTTTAGGCTAAGTGTCAACTATTCTACGGAACTCCTGATAAATTCGAGGTCCTTAGTCACCACTGAGCCGACCGCAGCGTGTGAGAGCTTTTCCCGGTCGAGGCCAACGATATTTGCTATCCTCTCCGCAGACGTTATTCCAATGCAATGACCACCCATAAACAGTCCGAGACCCTTTTCCTTGAGCCAGTGACCTGTTTTATCCACTCTAGCGCTGCTCGCGTTATAAAGATGAAAGCCGCCTAGGGCTGAGTAGATGGGTTTGTTATCTACCTCTAACAATACCTCTGAAGTATTGATCAACCCCGCATGTCCGCATCCAGACATGACTAGCCAACCTGATTCAGTCATATATCCGATTGACTGGTCGTCTACTATAGGGTCGATCTTAAAAGCATCACCTTTTTTGATGAAAATATGGTCGGGGACCATACGACTTTCTGACACTTTGCGAACGGGACCTGTCACGTATATCGCAGGCGCGACCTTCGTTACTTTCTTCACTTCGATAAATTCGATTCCGGCTGTTTCTGCTGCCTTTTTAAAATCTGCTGAAAATGCGAAATTACCCGGTCCAATTGGTTCAGGTCCGGTTGCGTCGGTAGTTTTTTCTGACGTTCCTATTATTTTTCGCCCGTTTGGCCAATGCTGAGAATGCATATATCGTTGAATGAAAAACCCTTCGGCCACATAAACTTGGGAGAAAGCATTTTCGTTTATATTTTTGTAACGATTACGAAGAGCCAGAAGACCACCCGTGTGATCAAAATGCCAGTGACTGAGTACAACTTTCTCCACCTTAGATAAGTCTTTATTCAATATCTTGGCATTGTGTAGCACAGTATTATCATCCCAACCGGTATCGAAAAGAATTGATTCGTTTTCGCCCTCATATAAGGCTGAAAAGCTCCATTCTCCGAACCCACCGAAATTCGCAATATTGGTAGCTAGGACAGTAATTTCATATTTTTCTGCAAGAGTGGAGCTTGAAAAAAACAAAAGTGTTACCAGCATTAAGTAACTGAACCGGTGCATCGCGCTTCTCCTGTGCTAAGGTTTTTGCATATGGTTTTGGGATCGGTAAATGGCACATTGGCATGCACCAAGATTTCCGGCTTTCGCCATCCAACCGTAAAAATTGTGTGCCTTTCTTCTGGCTAAGGTTCTGTTGTTATCTATAACCTCCGCAAATTATTTGCGATTATTACGCACCCGTAGTGCGTTTTCTCAGCAATTACCATACACACTCTTCCTCGGAAAATGTAGTTTATGATTCCTATTCTCAGCGACAACGCAGGCATACATTCGCTGCGCTTTAGGTCTATGATGCGCGCTGCATAATGCCTATAAAGTGTCTACTTTCGTGGTGTCGACGCTATGGGTTTATGGTTCCGTTATTGCAAAACGGTTATTATATAAAACGTTAAGAGCGTCAACCGCCGCGTCAAAAACCAGAGACCGTTTATGTCCACCATCATACATTCCAGCCCACTGCCTGAGGTCGATATCCCTGAGGTCACTATCACCGCCCACGTCCTGCGCAAGGCGTCAGCGCTAGCCGACCAAGTCGCAATCCGAGATATCAGTGGCGCCAGTTCGTATACCTTTGCTGAACTCAGTGACGCGATTCATTCGCTCGCAGGGGGCCTCGCCGAGCGAGGTATATCGCCGGGTAAGGTGGTTGGACTCATGGCGCCTAACCTGCCGGAATACGCGGTGGTGTTTCATGGGGTTGCCGTAGCCGGTGCCGCGGTAAGTACGATCAACCCTACTTATGGCGCACAGGAGGTCAGGCATCAGTTAAACGATGCGGGTGTATCCATTTTGTTCACAGTGCCAATGTTTGTTGAGACTGCTTTAGCGGCAATCGAGGGTACTGAAACGACCGAAGTGGTTGTGATTGGCGAGCCAGTTTCCGGTACTACGGGGATAGCTGAGCTATTTGCGAAACCCATTGAGCAGGTACCGGTGGACGTTGCGACCCATACTGTCGTCCTGCCTTATTCCTCAGGTACTACCGGACTACCCAAGGGTGTGATGCTGTCCCACCGAAACCTGGTGGCTAACATTGAGCAGTTCATTCACGCGGTTCACTATCAGGAAAACGAGGTGGCGCTAGCGGCTTTGCCGTTCTTCCACATCTATGGCATGCAAGTGCTGATGAATGGATTGCTGAGTAACGGCGTCACCACCGTTACCATGCCTAGATTTGACATGGCAGAAGCGCTCAAAGCAGTGCAGGATTTTAAAGTCACTCGTTTCTTCGCCGTGCCGCCAATTGTTCTTGGGCTTGCGAACGCCCCTGTCGTTGACGAGTACGACACTTCTTCAATCCGTCAGGTCTTCTCTGGCGCGGCACCGCTCGGTGCAGAGCTGGCGGCTAAAGCGGCGGCGCGGCTCGGTTGTGAAGTCGTGCAGGGTTTCGGTATGACGGAACTCAGTCCCGTTAGCCATTCCACGGTCGAAGGTGATTATCGCCCCGGAACCAGCGGCGTGACTATTTCAAACACAGAGAGTCGTATCGTCGACCCGGACACAGGCGAAGATCAACCCGTAGGCGGCCGCGGCGAGCTCTGGGTGCGCGGACCACAGGTCATGACCGGGTACCTGAACAATCCGACAGCAACGGCTGCAACAATCGATCCTGACGGATGGTTGCATACAGGGGACATTGCGGTCATCGATGAATATGGTCACATGTCCATTGTCGATCGCATGAAGGAGCTGATTAAATTCAAGGGCTTTCAGGTGGCGCCCGCTGAACTGGAGGCACTATTGATTACCCACCCTAAAATAGCGGATGTCGCGGTCATTGGAATACCGAACGATGAAGCAGGCGAGATCCCTAAAGCGTTCGTTACCGAGACTCCAGGAGCATCGATAACCCTAGAGGAAATTCAAGCATTGGTTGGCGATAACCTTGTAAGCTACAAGCAGATTAGGGAGTTTGAGGTAATCGAGGTTATCCCTAAAAGTGCATCCGGAAAAATTCTTCGCAAGGATCTTCGAAACAGATAGGACATAGCACTCCATGGTCTATAGTAAAGCGGGTTCTCGCCGACATCACTGATCCAGACATCAATCAGAAGATCCTGGATCACATCGAAGCACAACCACCGCCGTCTAATTTTGCGACTGCTATTCAATCCTGAAACGAGAAATCTTGGCGCTTAGTGATTTGCTGACAAGCCTCTACCCTCGCTGAAATACCTATATTATTAGCTTCAAGTTCATACTTCTCGATCAATCTATCCCACCGTTGAGCATAGCGCAGCCCGGTGGCTATCTGCCGAAATGCCAAAGCCGAGCTAATCAATCACCGTTTCAGGCCAGGGTAATCTACCGTCTTCCTCACCACCAAAAGTGTCTGGATCAACAAGTACTTCAAAGAATGGTACGCCTGGATCTTCTGCAAAGTCCCAGGTCGCCAATCTTGTCGTTAACGCAGCAACCAAATCGGGTTCGGAGGCGGCAAGATCGAATTGCTCCAATGGGTCTTCCTGGACATTGAACAATTGCGGTGCTTCTGACCCTATCAATTTCCAGGGCCAGCGATACATTGAGAGGCCACCGATAAGCGCTGATACAGCATAGTCGGGGCGCTCACTAACGCCGCCATTCAATGCATTCAGTTGACTGCGACCGTCTAAACCGACAGGCGTGCTGTCTCTAGCCCCAATGGCATCCAACATAGTCGGCAGTACATCAGCGATTGTCATTTGCGATACATGCACGCCATTTTCCAGATACCCTGGCCACCATATCGCAGCAGGAACACGAACGCCCCCTTCTGTTGCCATTGTTTTACCGCCTGGTAACGGGGAATTGTCACTGCCACCATCGAATGAGTTCGCTGCCAGAAACTCTAACCCGGGTATGGGTATCGGTCGATCAAACCACTTAACCGCCGTTGTGCTGATTCGTTGCACCAGTGTATGCGTGTCTGCCGAACCTGGTTGCACCAAGCCACCATTGTCACTCACAAACAAAACAACGGTGTTTTGCAACATTCCCTGTTCTTCATAAATGCTTAGTACCTCCCCGATCGCCTGATCCAGTTCATCCACCATAGCGGCATGAAGTAGGCGATTTGGATTCGGATGACTGGCCAATATCCCTTCGTATTTTGCCACTGTTTCTTCGGGTGCTTCGTTGGGCAGGTGTGGGGCTTGAAAGGCAGCGTACATAAAATTGGGGCGACGCTCGTCTCTGTTTTCAAGCAGTGTACGTATTTCGTCAACCAGCAAATGCGTGACATAACCTTCTTCCCTTAAGGTTATCCCATTTCGCTGCCAGTCATAACCGCCACCGTGCACCTTGTTCCAGTATCCGATACCACCGGTAAGCGATCCGTAGAAATGCTCAAAGCCGCGTTGATTTGGCAACATTGCACGTTTGTGATGACCTAGATGCCACTTACCTACCATAAAAGATTGATAGCCCAGGTCAGCGAGATATTCCGGCATGAGGCGCTCCTTCAAGGGTATGCCGCGCTCACTGGATTTATTCAACGGTCGATAAATACCAAGGCGCATTGGTATTTTGCCCGTCATCAATCCCGCCCTGGTTGGGCTACACGAAGGTTGTGCATAGAATCGATCTAATTCGATCCCCTCGTGAGCAATCCTGTCGATGTTAGGTGTCTCGATGGGGCTACCGTGGTAGCCGAGATCGTTCCAGCCCAGATCATCGGCGAGAATAATCAGAATATTTGGCCGGATTGTTTCCTCGGCAATCACCAAAGTGCAGCCAGCACACATAAATAGCATCACAAATGTCTTCAAAATATCAATCACGGTTTCAACCCCTGGCCCATAGGGCAAAACAGCCCATTTAAAGCTCAACGCTCTACTTTTTGGGTGCATTGGCCAGCACGGCCTTGAAGTTTTCCGGCACTACTTTGGCCATCGAGTGATCGGCTACTCGAACACAGCGGTTCTCCATCATCCCCAAACCTGCGATAGATGTCTTAATGATATCGCCGTCTTTTAGGAACCGGCCTTCCATGACACCTACGCCCCCTGGTGTGCCTGTGAAAATCAGATCGCCCGGGTGAAGCGTCAGAATCTGAGACAGGTAAGTAACCAGGTGAGGCAAGTCGAAAATCAGGTCTCTGGTACTATCTTGCTGTCGAGTTTCACCGTTTACTTCCGTGGTCAACATCAGCGTGCTAGCGGGGTCGATGTCATCGAGGGAAACTAACATGGGACCAATAGGTCCGTAAGTATCGAAGGATTTACCCAAATTGAATTGAGGCGGCGTAGACGTAAACTGTGCAGGTCGATCAGATATATCCTGCCCCACACACAAACCAACAACGTGACCTAACGCATCCTCTAAGGCGATATCTTTGCCTGTTTTGCCAATAACGGCAACTAGTTCACCTTCAAAATCCACATAATCACTTCGCAATTCCACGTTTGCCGTGGGACCTGTAATACACGAAGGAAATTTGGTAAACACCATTGGGGCTGGCGGAATGGGCAGCCCAGCTTCCTCGGCATGATTTCGATAGTTGAGTCCTACCGCAAAAGAACTTCGCGGCCTCGGGACTGGTGCATCCAGAACCACGTCACGAAGTTGACCAGTAGGTTCTAAACTGGCAAGACGCGCAGCAAGCCGGCTTAGCTCGTCCGCGTGCTCAAGCGCCAACATGGGATCACTTGGCAATACACCCGCAGATGCAGTATTGATATCAAAGTAGTTGTCTCCAGCAACCAGAGCAGCTCTGCTGCCAACATTCGCTAATTTGAATCCCATGACGTCTCCCAGACTTGTTGGTTTAAGTGCTTTGCACATGGTTGATAGAAGGTATCAACCATGTGTTTTACTTCTTGTTAAACCATCCATTGTGGCGTGGTACAACATTTATGTCTTGTTCGAAGTGTTTTCACCCACGCCATTGGTAAAGACAATTTTTACCCTGAGTACTGCGTTCGCTGATTTCTCTTTCCAAACCCATCGCCTGGAAAATACGCATTACTTCGCCATCGAAATACATTGCACGGGGGATGTTGTAGATCTCAGATTGGGGTTCTACCACCAATACGCTCCAGACCAGCTTCGCCGAGCAAATTTGTCGCGACAGCACCTGTGGGGCCGTATCCCGCAATAATTACATCGTAAATGAAGCGATTCCATAATTAATCGGCAATACAACATTCTTAACAAGTTCTAGTCGGTTGTCTAGACATTTATTAGACTCTTGTCTAAAGTCTGCTCGGTCGACAAATGAATCCCCCGAAATTGGCGCGGCGCAACTAGACAATGGAACCTAATGCCAATAGGTGAAACCAATTCCCAATGAGTTCTAAATGGAGCTATATATGCACCCAATAATCAAAGCAGACGACATGGCTTATGCAATCTTGCAAGTGCCCGATCTGGACCAGCAGGAAAAGTTTCTGATCGATTTTGGTATGACGCGTGTCGCGCGCACGGACGACACATTGTATATGCGTGGTGATGGACCCCAGGCCTTTATCCATGTATCCAAACTTGGCGAGAAGAAGTTCCAGGGTAATGCATTTTACGCTTGCTCGATGGGAGACCTTGAAGAGCTGGCCAAAACTGAAAGTTTCAGTGAAGTTGAAGAAATGACTTCGCCCGGCGGTGGTTTCAGAACCTTTGCCACCGATCCGGACGGCATTGGCGTGCAGGTTGTATATGGCATCGAGAACCGCGAACTGGAATCTGACCTGGCTGCTGCAGAAGTTAATGTAGGTGGCGTGGAACGCGAAAATTTCCGTCGTTTTAATCAGCCCAAGCGATTTACCAAAGGTGCTTACCCGCGTATTAAACGCTATGCACATTGCGGCTTGAATGTAATGGACCTGGAAGCGAGCCTGGCGTGGTATCACCAGCACCTTGGTATTATTGTCAGCGAACGGCTCAAACCTGGTGGGGAAGGCGGGCCGCTCATCGGAATTTTCTCCCGCTGTGACCGTGGGGGAAAACCCGCCGATCACCACAGCCTGTTTTTTCTGCCTGCGGAAGTTCAATCCAAAGGCAATCCCGGCATGAACCATGTTTCCTACGAGATGGTAGATATCGACGATGTTTTTATGGGACATGAGATTCTGGATAAACAAGGATATGAACTCGAGTGGGGAATTGGCCGGCACTATCAAGGTAGCCAGATTTTCGACTACTGGCGTTCACCTTTTGGTCATATACATGAACATCAGACCGATGGTGATGTTTTCGACAATACGTTCCTGCCGCAGGTAGCAGATGTCATGCTGGACGGGGACCCCAACAACCCGGAAATGGGGCCCTCTCAATGGGGACCACCAATCAACATGGAAACTTTTGGCGATGAACGCGGACTCTAAAACACAATCTCTCGACCGTGGGCGAGAAGCAGTCAAGACAGCCCTGATTAACGCCGCCTGCGAAATGCTGGCGGAGTCTGGCCCTAATGCCATGAGCGTACGTAATGTTGCAAATCGAGCTGGGGTCAATCATGGGCAGGTTCACCATTACTTTGGTGGCAAGGAAGGCCTTATCGAGGCGGCGACGGCCCGCCTGGCCAGAGAGCATTACAACAATGCCCGCGCGCGGGCTGAAGGTAGAGCAGTCCCGGAACCCTTGACATTGCGTGAAGACAGCCAGTATCTGCAGGCTATTGTTCGCCTGGTTCTGGACGGCAAATTGAATGTTGCGGCTCAAGAGATTGATTCTGGACAATCAATCCCGGTCGAAGCACGTCGCGCTTTAATGAGTGACTACCCGAATGGTGAAGTACCCGTAGAGGCCAAAGCCCGTTTTGCTTTTCTGGTGGCAATGGAGCTGGGTTGGGCGGCACTTGAGCCTTTTATCATGCGATTGGCAGATGTTAATGAAAAAGAACAATCTGCGGTACGTGACCACGCGCGGGTTCTCGCACGACAATTTGCACTCAATGTACCAGATCAAACAAACACCGAGAGTTAAAAATCACATGGACCTAAAAATTCAGGGAAAACACGCGATAGTTTGCGCGTCCAGCCGCGGTCTAGGCCGTGCCTGCGTCATTTCACTCGCTCGCGAAGGCGTTAATGTCACATTGAATGGCCGCGATGAAGAGGCGCTGGCAGAGGCCAGCGAAGCGTGCGCCGTGTTTGGCGTTGAAGTGCAGTGTGTGCAGGGGGACATAACGCTGGCCAGTACACGCGACCAGTTGCTTGATGCATGCCCGACACCGGACATTCTTGTGACCAATAACGGCGGCCCTCCACCAGGAAGTATAAAAGACTGGGACTACAATGCGTGGATAGGCGCGCTGGAAGCAAACATGATTACCCACATGCTCATGATTCGCGCAGTTTTGGATGGCATGGTAAATCGTAAGTTTGGACGAATCGTCAACATCACGTCTGCAATGGTGAAAACACCCAAAGCACCTATGGGGCTTTCGACCGGCGCCCGCGCTGGTCTGACTTCAGTGAGCAAGGCGCTTTCTACCGAAGTCGCACATGCAAATGTGACCATCAACAACCTGTTACCGGAGCGTATTAACACAGGACGTCAGAAATATATGGCTGAGATGCAGGCAAAACGCGAGGAGATAACCGTTGAGGAAGCCTATGAGCGAATCGCCAGCACCATCGCTGCAGGACGTCTGGGTCTACCTGAAGAATTTGGGGACGCCTGCGCCTTCCTGTGCAGTGCCCAGGCAGGCTTCATATCAGGACAAAACCTGCAACTAGATGGCGGGAGTTATGAGGGTCTTATTTAGCTAGCTCCTGGCAGAAGTTACCTCGTATCAGGAATCTCGCTGCGATTGCTCACAAACCGGAACACAACCGGTACTGATTCAGTATTCAGGTCGTTGGTTGAATGTCCCTGTTAGATTTCCCTTTCTCTGCCCGCATGAAGCGCAGTAAAGATAAACACGTCAATACAGCATCTATGTACCGTAAAATGCCTAATCAGAGGCCGTAACACTCAGGTTGGTAATAAAGCCGTTTGGTGTATCAAGCAGGCTTTGAACTGCCAAGTCCAGGCCAGAAGTGATCGATAGACGCCATTTTCCAGTTCCGTCACCGAGTGAACCAGATAAACCAAGAGCGGTGTTACCATTCTCCAAGTCTTGTGCGGTAATAATCGTGCCCCCGTTAGAAGCCAGAGTAAAAGTGACGTCCCCACCAGGTGCAGCGCTGCCTGCATCGTCAGTGGCCGAGATGGTGACGCTTCCAGCTTGATTGGAGTTGTTGACTAATCGTAGTGAACTTCGTTGATCTTGATTGCTACCAGGGTTAAAGAAAAACACGTTGTTAGCTTGGGCAGCGATCGGGGATGCTTGACTCACGTTGGTGAGAAAACCGTCTGTCGTCCGAATGAGGTTCATTGCGGTGATGCCAACGTCGGCACTGACATTTAGATGCCACCGGCCTTCGCCATCTCCGAGTTGCCCAATGAGCCCCTTTTCTGCGTTGCCATTCTCAAGATCTTCTACGGTCACCTGCTTCGACTGGTTTGCACCTAGTGTAATTGTGACGCTCCCTCCAGATGCCGCGGCGCCGTTATCATCGATGCCAGCAATGGTGATGGTGCCGTCCTGAGCCGTGAGATTGACTAACCGGATGAAGCTCTTTTTTTCGGTTTCGCTAGCAGGGTTCACGTAATATAGCTTGGTGATGTTTGTGGAATCCTTTGGAGCAACGCCACTAAGGTTAGTGAGAAAACCATCTTTAGTGCGGATCATGCTCATCACCGCGAGGTCAAACGAGGAAAATATATTCAACTGCCACTTCCCAGCACCGTCGCCCAGACTGCCCGTCAGTCCTTTATCGGCGTTACCAGACTCTAGATCTACGGCAGTGAATTGCCTAGCCTCGTTCGGCTCCAGCGTCATGGTTACTGTTCCAGATGCAGGCATGCCTTCGTCATCAATAGCAGTGATCGAAATCCCGGACTCGGCCGAGCTAGTGTTAATGACGCGCAGGAAACTTTGCTGATTGGTGTTGCTAGCAGGGTTAACGAAGTAGGGAAAATAACGACTGCCCACACGCGGGACCGTGGTATTTAAACCGGTAAGAAAACCGTCTTTTGTTCTGACAAAACCCATGACTTCAATGTCATTCTCTGAGCGAAACAAGAGACGCCATTTGCCTTGGCCGTCGCAAAGTTTGTTTGTCAGGCCTTTTGTCGGATTCCCTAACTCTAGGTCCTGAGCCGTAAACTGTAGCGATTCATTTGCGGCGAGTTCTAGTTCGACAGGCCCTTTTCTGCTGGCCTGTCCTGAGTCGTCGATCGCGTAAATTTCAACCGCTGTAGCTGTGGTCATAGAATTAACTAAACGTATAAAACTCTGTTGATTGACGTTCGAACCAGGGTTTACCGTGTATAAGTTGGCTTCCGCTAGAAAAGAAGACTGTGACCCGGGCAGAGGTGTTCCCAGCAGGCAGACGTCACCAGCATCATCTTTGTCATTGAGGTCCGTGCCTTGCTGGAACTCCACTAAGTTAGAGATCCCGTCACTGTCGGCATCGCCACTTGCATCTGAGGCATCAAGTGAATCCAGTCCGTTGTCGATTTCGGCAGTGTCTGGAATCCCGTCGTTGTCATCGTCTGTATCGGCTACGTTACCTATGCCATCAACATCAGTGTCTACCGATTCTCCAGCATCGTTTGGAAAGGCATCTTGTAAGTCCGGTACGCCGTCACCATCCGCATCCTGACTGAGTTCCTCGTCACTAGGCCCGCTGCGGGTAACTGAACCAAGCGCCACTAATTCGTCAGCGTGGGTAGAGGCACCTGTCGCGGTTACATATTTGACCATCGCGTTGTAGGTCGACGGCGTTATTTTGGTTTCGCCGTCTACAACGTGGCAAAGTACAGGATTAGTGTTTAAAACGGCGAGCGTTTGCGTTGCAAGCTGTTTGTCGGTGCTGATCGTAAGTGCGCCCGCTGCTGCGTTAGCGGGGGGTGCATTGCTCAGCGGGCAAGATATCGAGGTGTCGAGATAGTAGGTTCCCTTGCTAAAGTCCCCGGCTATTTCGATGCCTGTTGCCGTGGTGACGCTATCACCGATGACATGCGCTGTACCCAGTTGATCATAGATCGCATTCGTTGCGGCATTATGAGCGGAAGAAACTGTTAGAAGACCCAGGGCTGCGCTAGTTCCTGTCGAATTCGTCCTTGTATTGATGACATAAGTCTTTGAGGATGCTTCAGCATTGGCTTGCTGCGCGTAAACGGTTGACTCAACGTTGATTCCATCCACCAGATTAACGTAAGGCTGAGACATTCCAGACATAGAGTTTCTCTGATTAATAGCATCCGCTCTAGAGCTGTAGGTACTGAATTCAGCTGACACTTGGTCGGCTGTCAAGATGGCTAAGCCGGCGATGGGCAACGAAAAAGTGTCGTTGCCAAGGTTCAAGGCGGCGGGCGTGATGTTAAAAATAACGAAGCTTTCACCTGTTGTACCACCTTGGGTGATGCCGTCACTCGTTCCTACAGTAGTAATGGTTAAGTCTGTCACTGAGACGGCGGTTGAAAAAGCCGCGTTATAAAGGTCGAATCGAACGTATAAGTCTGACCCTGGACTAATATTATCTGCAGGTATGCCTAGGCTACCGGTTAAATCTAAGTCGTTTGTCGCTGTGTCAATAATGTTTAGAAAAAAAGTACCGGTATTAGCGCCTGCGCCAGTGGTTCTGGCAGTGGTGTCTAGTGTTTCAGCTGCGTACTGGACGGTTGCTGTTGAATTACTCAGGTTTAGCGCAAATGCGAGTTGAGTTGATGATGCAGCCATAAGAGCGACTAACAATAGGTTTTTGTTCATATGCATGCCTTTGCCAACTCTGTTTAGAGGGGCCATTCTGCCTCAGATAGTGAATAGATAGAACCCAATTTGGTCTAACAGGTTCGCTATCGCTTATCTCTCGTACTGTGCTTCAACACTACTGCTGCTTTTTTTTGTGCTGATTTTAGGTAAAAAGTGGAGAAACGGATCGCGCAGCTGGCGGTATTTCGATCTACAGTCTTTGCTACTGGAAGGCGACCCTGTTATGCCTGAGATGACTGCTGGCTTGAAAAGAAGCTTCGCGCGACGACTCTGTCCCGATTACGGCGGCAGTGTATGGGGCAACTCGACGAAGTCGGCTTGCCAGCGCCAATGCGCAGGTTCTAGACGACAAAACTTACTTTTAGCCAGCATCTAAACAATACCCAAAAAGTATTTCTAATTGGCGTCACGTGGTTAGAAAGCTCGATTACTTTGCCCGGATTCTTAAAAGGATATACAGTGAGCAGAAGTGCTAGAGGCCTCTCGCCTGAAGATGTATATTTCCAATCTAGGCCGTTTATTAAGAGCGTTGTTTGAGAGGATATCGCATTAACTATTCAAGACCTTGGAAGCATTGGTGAATTGGTGGCGGCATTAGCCACCTTGGCAACGTATATCTGGCTATAGAAGACAGACATGCTAAACAACAGTTTCAAGAGGCTACCCAACAGGATCGCACGCAATTAACTCTAGAGAGAAGCGATCGTACCGGAGATATACAGCGGACTTGGTTCTCTCCTGATGGTCAGAATCAGACAATGATGAAGGCACTAATGACGGAAGAGGCGCTCAATCCTGAAGAAAAATTCGAATTTCATGTGCAGATGACGATACTTTTCGGGGAAAGGCTCAATTCAGAATCCTTGCAAAGACGTGGATTGATCGATCCTGATTTTTTAAAACTACAAAAATCAGTATTCGGCGCGTATTTGTTGATGAAACGGGTGCGCCAATACTGGAAATCCTAAGGCCAGCAATTTTACGCCTATGACAGTATTCTTGTTAATATTGTGGATCAAATGATTGATCAGATAGAACAACGAGCAAAGTAATTACTGCAGTTCCTCTGGTAGCAGAACCGCTGGCTGGGACATACGAATAGGCGTATAAATACTTAGCAAGACGAGTATCTCGGATTTACAATAAAAGCGGACTAAGTCACACCAGACAAGGCGCCTTTAGAGTGCCAGGAGAGTTATTGTGAGTGAAGCTATTAGTACACCAGATTTTGCAGACCCATATACGCTAGCGCTAGACGAGCTCGATGTCAGCAACCCTATGCTATTTAAGGCTAATGCTTTTTGGCCCTACTTTGAGCGTATGCGCAATGAGGAT
>Ga0115000_10001778_pt1 | contig 18930 bp, 10 predicted proteins | sample ArcticOcean_MG_C_6_FD_89690 | JGI IMG/M metagenome (GOLD analysis project Ga0115000, IMG submission 89690) | Marine microbial communities from western Arctic Ocean - ArcticOcean_MG_CB8_128 | ecosystem: Environmental > Aquatic > Marine > Oceanic | place: Arctic Ocean: Canada Basin | collected... | reverse complement strand
TGAAGTATAACCAGTATACGATAGTTTTAGGGTGTAATCTCCCGGTTCCATGTTAGGAATTGTGAAATTACCATCAAAGTCAGATACAACTCCCTTAGCAGTTCCATCTACAATAATGGTAACTCCAAAAAGAGGTTCGTCTGTTTCTGCGTCAACTACCACCCCGGAGATGGACTGTTGAGCATAAATAAATGTTGAAAATAAAAATAGCATTAAAAAAATCCTGCTTTTAAAATCAAACAAAAGTTTAATTCTTTTCATAAATCATTTTTTTGGTTAATAATTAATAGTTAATAATATGTTAATTTAATAAAAAATATTTATTGAACAATATGTTTTATATAATAATTAATATTTTAAAGGCTAATCATCAGACTTTTAGTATTTAATGAAAATTTCATTATATTGTCATGATTAATTTAAATAAGAAAAATTATGATTTTTTTAAAAACTACATTTAAGTATCAGAGCTTAATTCTATTGATTTTTATTCTTCCCTTTAACTTGAATTCTCAAGATAATTTGAAAAATTCTTCTGCATTAAGTAAATATAAATGGAGGGCTATTGGACCTGCCAATATGGGTGGCCGAGTAACAGATATTGATGGAATCCCTGGAGATAAAAGTATCTTTTATGTGAGTGGTGCCGATGGAGGTATTTTCAAAACTACTAATGGGGGTGTAAATTTTAAACCAATCTTTGAAGGTCAAAGAGCATATTCTATAGGTGCTTTAACAATTTCACCTTCAGACTCTAATGTTTTGTGGGTGGGAACTGGTGAAGGTGACCCAAGAAATAGTGTTGGTTATGGATGGGGAGTATATCGATCTGTTAATGGCGGTGAAAACTGGGACCATCTTGGTTTAGAAAAAACAGAGAGAATTAAGCGTATTGTAGTTGATCCAAATAATCCTGACATAGCCTGTGTATGTGCTTTAGGAAAAGAGTGGGGTCCAAACAAAGAACGTGGCGTATTTAAGACTACTAATGGCGGTAAAAGCTGGAAAAAGATTTTATATATCGACGAGGACACGGGTTGTGCAGACATTACAATGGAAATTAACAATCCTAGAATTATGTATGCAGGAATGTGGACTTTTAGGCGTAAACCTTGGCGTTTTGATGATGGAGGAAAAGAAACATCGTTATATAGAACAATGGATGGTGGTGAAACATGGGAAAAGGTTATGGATGGTCTTCCAGATGCCAACATGGCTAGACCTGGAATACATATAGCTCAAAGCGATCCTAGTATTTTATATTTAATGACAGAATTTGAAGGAGGTGGAACGGTTTTTAGATCTGAAGATAGAGGGGATAATTGGAAAATGGTTAATGATGATCCGAACATTAACTTCAGACCTTTTTACTATAGTGATGTTCGAGTCGACCCAAACAAACCGAATGTCCTTTTTTCAATATCTGGGAGGTTAAGTCGATCAGTTGATAGTGGAAAAACTTTTGAAAGAATAGCAACAACAGTACATGGAGATCACCAAGCCTTGTGGATAGATCCTTTGGATTCAAATTACATTCTTAATGGAAGTGATGGAGGATTTCAACGTTCTTTTGATGGCGGAGACTCTTGGGAGATAATTAATAATGTAGAGCTTTCTCAATTCTATCAAATAGCTATTGACAACAAACAACCTTATAATGTATATGGTGGACTTCAAGATAATGGAACATGGGTAGGGCCAAGTAATTCTTTATACGAAGCAGGAATACTTAAAAGACATTGGAAAGGATTAGCATATGGAGATGGTTACTTTGCAGAGCCTATCCCTGGTAATGAACACAAAGTATACACGAACCTTCAAGGTGGTGTTCCTTTCCTTGTTGATTCTCGATATGGTAATGTTCAAAATATTCATCCATATCCCAAAATTACAGGATCAGCTGGTGATGCTATTGAATTTCATAAATATCGTTTTAATTGGGATTCTCCAATACATATATCTCCTCATGATCCTGAGGTTGTTTATATGGCTGGAAATGTTGTTTTCAGATCTAACGATCGCGGAAATAGTTGGGAGGTTATAAGTCCTGACTTGACAACTAACGATAAGTCAAAACAAAAAACCTCTGGTGGAACAATTTATCAGGACAATACTGCTGCAGAATTTCATTGCACAGTTCTATATCTTGCAGAGTCACCTGTTCAAAAGGGTGTAATTTGGGCCGGAACAGACGATGGAAATGTTCAAGTCACACTAGATAGTGGAACGAATTGGACTAACGTTAACAAAAACATTAAAGGCCTTCCTGAATTTTCATGGGTATCAAAAATACATGCTTCAGAGCATGATGCAGGAACTGCTTTTGTTGTAGTTGATCAGCATCGAATGGATGATTTTAAACCCTATATATTTTACACAACAAACTTTGGTAAAACTTGGAAGTCTATTTCAGAAAAACTTCCGCAAGATGATTACGTAAAGGTGGTTCGCCAAGACCCTCATAATCCAAATGTATTATTTGCTGGAATGGAGCATGGGATTTATGCTAGCTGGGATTTTGGTAAAAACTGGGATAAAATAAACAACAACCTTCCAAATGTTTCGGTTAGGGATATCAAAATCCAAGCTAGAGATAGGGATATTATAGTTGGAACCCACGGAAGAGGAGCTTATGTGCTTGACGACATCCGTCCTATTGAGGAACTGTCTTCTGTTGGTTCAGAAGAATTAAAGCTTTTCAAAGTTCGAGATGCGTTTTTATGGAATATGTATTGGAGAATAGAAAATCTAGGAGACCGAACATATAAAGCTAAAAATCCTGAATATGGGGCTTATATAAACTATTTCATAAAAGAGTCATCAGACAAAAACATCACTGCTCAGATAGTGGATAAAAATGGGGAAACAGTAGCTATACTGTCAGACTCAAACGCTGCTCGAGGTGTAAATAGAATTGTATGGGATCTTGGATATGACTCTGCAACCCCATTAAAAAATTCAGTTCAAGAAGGATTTGCATCTTCATTAATTCGGCCGAAAGTTGCTCCAGGTTCTTATAAAGTGATTTTAAAGGCCAACGGAATTGAACAAACTTCTCAAATAAATGTTTTGGCTGATCCAAGAATTGGAATGAGTCAGGAAGATCATGAAAAGAAAGTTAAGTCTTTATTAACCTTAAGAGATCTTCAAACTGCAACTCATAAAATTATTGATAATGTAGTCTCAATAAATTCTCAGTTAAAAGAATTAAAGTCAAAACTCAGCATGTTAAATGATAAAAAGTGGGAAGCATTGGTGACTAATGTAGATAATCTTAAAAAAGATAGTGAATCTTTTCTAGATGACATTCTTAAACGCCCACCACCATCAATGAATTATCGTCAAAAACCAAGATTAAGAGAAGAGATAAGATCATTAATGAGTGCAATAGACAATACTACAAACCCTCCTACAGTTCAACAGAATGAAAGAATATTAAGTCTTAGAGGAGAGCTTAGGGATGCTGAAAGTATGATGTCAAAACTAAAGAATGAAATAGAGTCTATTAATAATGATTCCGTTCAATTACCAACAATTGCTATGGAATAAACTGTTTAGCTTCTGACTTTAGATTAAAAAAAAACACCTCTAACTATTTAGTTAGAGGTGTTTTTTAATTATAAAATAAAATTAATCCATAATAAATGGAGTTTCCATTGCAGTTGGAACAGCATTTTCTTTAGATTTTTTAACCATTTTTTCAACTTCAAGCATAAGCTTATTGTTTTCAATTACTATCCCATCTTTAATTGTGTGAATAATACCTCCTTTTCTAATCATATTCCCATTTGAATCTTCAGTTAAAGCTCCAAATTGATACATGTTTCTAAGATTATACAATGGACTAGAGTCTATAATAAGAAGGTCTGCGGTATATCCGGGTCTTACCAAACCTAATTTTTCTTGACGTAGAGTTTTAGCACTATTTAGGGTAGCAGACTTCAAGACCTCTAAAGTGTGCATTCCAGTCTCTCTTAAAAGCTGTAGTTCTCTAACATTAGAAAATCCTGGAGTTGCAAAAATATAACTATCATCTGATCCGTAAGCTACTCTTCCTCCTCTCTTGTTAAATTCATAAATGAGTTCTCCCCAAAGACTAAATGCATTAGACCAATAATATTCATCGTCACTTGTCCAGTCATAGTGATAAGCACCATGGTAATTAGGGTCTGGGCCATTTCTTTCGATCAATAGCTGATGAGTGTATTTTTTGTGCCAAGGCAAGCTTTGAGCTCTTAAAATGTCTCTATTGGCCTCATAAACTACTCGTGTTGGAAGCATTGTTACACCATAATAAACCAAAGAATCTACTGTTTCAGTAAGAAGACGTTCTTTATTTGTTTGAGACCAAACTTTACCAGCCTGTCTAAACCTTTCGTTTTCGTCATTATAATTATATGTTGGTATAAAGTCTTGAACATTTCTATCCAAAGCAGATTCTGCATAGGCATAATGATGTTCAATCATTGTTACTCCTAATCTTGCAGCATCTATTGCTTTAGTAACCGCTGTTGTGTTGGGAGGGATATGATAAGTTGTAATTCCTCCATTCTCTGTAACAGCTTTACAAACAGCTTTAAGAAGCGCTTGGCTCCAACCTAAATTTCCAGCATTTACTACATGAGCGCCATTTTCAAACATTTTCTTTACAACAGCAGGGGCATTTTTTGGATCATCTAGTGCAACCTTATCGAATTTTGTAGTTGCTCCATAAGACCATATTGGAAATAATTTTGGAGCAAGAATTTTGTTTTCTTTACTCAATTTGGCTTGTTTCATTCCTGACATTAGTCCTCTATCTGAACCCGGAACCATAGTTGTTATTCCATGTGCTAATTTTAAATAATAAACATATTCTAAAGGCATTGGCTCTGTTCTTAGGTGAGTATGTAGATCAATCATTCCCGGCATTACATATTTCCCTTTTGCATCGATTACTCGATCACCATCTTCTCTTTTTACAGCTCCTCTTCTTTTTGCTGTAACAGGATCAAAAAGAATCATATCTACAATTTTATCTCCTTTAATAACAATGTCATAAGGGCCTACTGGCGGCCCACCGTGACCTGGAATTACCATTGCCTCTCTTATAACGAGTTTGTTGTAAGGACCAGCTGCAAGTCCATCAAATAACTCTTGAGAAGATAACGGCGAAATAATTAATAGTGTAAATAATAATAGTATATTTTTCATGTTAATAATTTTAAAAGTTAACCTTATTTAAGGTTCCAGTTTTTTAATCTGTTATTTGAAGGAGCTGTTTCTTTAAGCCGCTTTTGAATTTTATCCAAATACATGGTATTATATCTTAATCTTGATATGTAATTTGGGTTTTCTTGATCACCATTCCAACAATGCTCGGCATTATCTCCATAGTCAACTTCTCCTTCATAATAAGGATTCGATGTGTTTTCAAGAAACTTTTCAGTTAAAACAACTGCATTGTTAAGATAATAATTATCCATGTCTCCACAATAGATATTAATTTTACCAACCAAGTCTGATCCTATTTTATCCCAATCACGCTCCATTATGTATCTTAAATCATAATTTTCTTTCCAATAATTTGCTACATCAGAATCAATCTTTCCTGAAAGCTTATCCCAAATTGGTTTTGGATAACCATTGTCTCCAACAGGTGAATAAACTGCTTGCCAAATATCCCATTGGTCTCCTGACCTGCTGTTATTTCCAAGAATATACTCTTTTCTATTAACATCTTTTAAGGAAGACTTTATGAGACCTTTACCATCTCTCATACCGGGTCTTAAAGTCTTTTTAAACGACCCTTCGCTATAGTATGCGTTATCATCTTTATAAATATCAACTACTGTATATGCTCTAAAATCAATTGGATCTGGGCAAGCGGCAAAACAGCCGTTATATTCTTTTGGATAAAAAACCTGAGCTGCTAGAGCCTCCCATCCACCTGTTGACCCTCCATAAAGGAAACGACCCCATCCTTCTCCGACACCATTAAATAAATCTTCAATATGCGGAATCAATTCAAAGGTAATAGCATCTCCATATGGACCAAGATTAGCTGAATTAACAGCATATGAATCGTCGTAGTATGGGTTTTGATGTTGTATTTCAATAACTAAAAAACGAGGAAAATTCTTTGAGGTCCATTTCTTATAAAAGTCATAAGATTCTTTTTCTTGAATGAACTTATAGCCTGTTATGCCAAATCTTTCACTGTAAATAGTATCATTCTTATTAGCAGTTGGAGGACTAGTTCTAAAGCCTCCTATAGTTTTTGGAAAATGACCATGGAAAACCATTAATGGATATTCTGTTTTGCCTTTTTCAGAAAAATCCTCTGGAATAAGAACGTTCGCTTGGAGATACATCGGTCTGCCCCAGAATTCAGTTAAAAGCTTACTTTGGATTTTAACATGCTTAATATATTTAGTGTCTTCCATTGAAGGTATTGGAGGTATTTCTTCGGACAATTGTATTTCAATTGGCTCGTTTGAAGAGAAATTCACTTTTGTAGGTTTACTATAAATGTTTTTTGGGCTAATATTCCATTTTTGACCCTCTCCTTGATCCATAGGAAGTGAAACGTCATATCCATTAGACAAATTAAATGTTTCATATTTATTTAATAATGCTTGGACATAATAATCTCCGTCATCTAAATCTCCTAATTTTTCTATTGGATAGGCTAAAGTTTCTGAACTAAAAACTTCTGTAGTACCTGGCATCCATTCTTTAACATCATTCCCTACAACCACAGCTGAATTATCTGAATCGTTAATTTGAAATCTTGGTTCTTTTAAGGTGTCTTTACTAATTAAAACTAATAACCTACCGTCAAATCCACTAGACCCTAATTCATCTGAATATGTAACTTTTATTAATGGTTTATTAAGGGGGTTACACGATTGTAAAGTAAAAAAAGCTGTGCTAAGAAGTAAAAAACAAAAGAATCTAAAATTTGAGTATTTCATGTTTAAATAATTTAGTAATCTTCATAAATATAAAAAAAAGATTGAATAATTACTATTTAATGTTTTGGTTTTTAGCTTTTCAACTCTTTATTTACAGATAGTTACATTATTTAAAGGACTTAATCTTTCCTTAAATGATAGTTTTAAATTACATATTTGGCCTTAAGGGTTAAAAGTTTGGATTCTGTTAAATTTGGTGATGTCCTTTCAAATATCCTTTCATTCGTCTTTATAAAAATACATCTATGTTTGTCAAAAACCATGGCAAAATATATCAGCAGATCTTAGATTAGCTTATGGATGAGATAATCCAGGCTGCTCTCTGAAAAGGTATGGATCAAATATAAATCACAGACTCTTACAGTGATCCCGACATCAAAGTCACTCAAATATAAAACAGACCTAAATGACAAGCTAATCAATTATGCATTTAATTTTGATTTCGCTTTTGACTCATTAAACCTTATCAGATAAATGAAACAAATACAACTGTATATTGAAAATCAGAGAATCAAGCTTTTCGATGATGAGAGTATTTTCTTGATTTAGACTAGAACACATAATTAAAAAGATGATATAAATGAAAAATGATAAAGAATTTATATATTTATTAAAATTATTTATTAATCTAGATATTTATCTCAGAGTTTGTCTAAAATATGATTACTCTTAAAAAATTCACTTTTACCCTTTTACTTATTTCAAACTTTTTAACCCTGAAGGCTCAAGAATCTAAAAGATCGGTTTTTGTGAAAAAGATTAATACAAATATAACTATCGATGGCAAGCTAGATGAAGATGTATGGCTTAATGCTAATAGTGCAAATTCCTTTTGGCAACAATTTCCAACCGATTCAATAAGATCTTTTAATAAAAGTGATGTTAAAATTCTTTACAACGACACTCATCTTTTTATTGGTGCTGATGCATCTAGTTTTGGAGGTGATTTTATTGTTAATTCGTTGAGAAGAGATTTTAGTGCTAGAAACAATGATAATGTAACTCTAGTTTTTGACACTTTCCAAGATGGTCAAAATGCTTTTCTATTTGGTGTAAGTGCTTTTGGTGTTCAAAGAGAAGCACTAGTTTCTGATAGAGGAATAAATATTAGTGGCTTTAATTTAAATTGGGATGTAAAATGGGAATCTAAAGTGACCCGATATAATGATCGATTTGTTGTTGAAATAGCCATACCATTTAGTTCAGTTAAATATCCTGATAATAGTAAAAAATGGGGTTTTCAAGCTTATAGATACGACCTACAAACTAATGAAAGAACTATATGGTCTCGTGTTCCTCAAAACCTAATCCCTATAAATATTGGCTTTTTTGGCGAGCTTGTATTTGAAGAACCTCTTAAGAAAACTAAATCTCCAATTTATATAATTCCTTATATCAACAGTTTGACTTCTAAAAAACCTAATGAAAATATACAGAATTCGCTATCGGCAGGAGGAGATATAAAGTTAGCAATAGGGAACGGTCTAAATCTTGACGTCACTATAAATCCAGACTTTTCTAATGTAGAAGTAGATAATATTGTTACTAATCTTACTCGCTTCGAAATTTCTCTTCCTGAAAAAAGACAGTTCTTTATTGATAATGGTGATTTATTTAGTCAATTTGGAAGCTCAAGAGAGGCGTCTCCATTTTTCTCAAGACGAATAGGAATTGCTAGAGACGCAGATGGAAATACAATTCAAAATAGAATTTTAGGAGGTATTAGACTAAGTGGTAAAATAAATAAGGATTGGCGCTTAGGCATTTTAAGTGTTCAAAACGAAGAAGATTTTCCTAATGAAATAGCATCTTACAATAATTCAATGCTCGCCATTCAACGCAAAGTGTTTGATCAATCTCAAGTGGGAGTTTTTATGATTAATAAGGAATCTTTTAAAAAATATGATTTTTTAAAAGAAGGTGACAAGTTTAATAGAGTGATTGGAATTGATTATAATTTAGCTTCTTCTAACAATAAGTGGATAGGTAAATTTTATACACACAAATCCTTCCAAAACGATGATAATACTGGGAATATTTCATCTCAAGCTAACTTAATTTATAATACACGAATTTGGAGATTTTCTTCAGATTTCGTTTATATAGATGAAGACTTTAGATCTGATTTAGGATTTATTCCGAGAAGAGGAGTTTTTAAATCTAGATTAAGTGGATTGCGAAATTTCTATCCCAAAACTGGTGAAATAAACTCTCACAGAATTAGTGTTTATAACTTAATGTATTATCAGCAAAGTTTAGATTATAAAAAAACAGATCAAAAATTTCAACTTGACTACTCCTTGGAATTTAAAGACCAATCAAGACTTGGAATTTCTTATAATAAACAATATATTTTTTTATCAAATCCGTTTGACCCAACTCGATCAAATAATGCTGAACCACTTCCTAGTCAATTAGGGTACAATTTTGGAACTATGGGATTGAACTATACATCTAATTATGCTCAAGTTTTTAGTTATTCTGCAAAGCTTTCTTACGGAACTTTTTTTAATGGTAATCGCTTTTCTATTTCAGGTAATTCTACATATAGAATCCAGCCTAAAGTCGTTCTTAGTTTACTTTGGGATTATAACAAAATTGACCTTCCTAAACCCTATGCTTCTGCAGATTTAATTCTAATTAGTCCGAAAATTGATTTAACCTTGACTAAAAAATTCTTTTGGTCGACCCTAGTTCAATATAGTAATCAACAAAATAATTTGGGTATTAACTCAAGAATTCAATGGCGTTTTGCACCATTATCTGATTTGTATCTGGTTTATAATGATAGTTATAATACAGGAAATATGACTCCCATTTTTAGGTCCATCAACTTAAAAATAACTTACTGGATTAATTTGTAGGGAAATCTATTTTAAGTTTATTAAATGATATTGTATTCTTCTATCAATAGAGGGCAATTGCGATTGAACGTTTTATTTCATTCAAAACAAACGTACTTTTAATTTGAGCTACATTTGGAATAGCTGTCACGTTCCATTTCTCACAGAAAATATTTCCGCTATGGAACAAACCTCATCGGGCAACTTGTGGAGATGGAGCAAAACAGAATGATTTCCCTTTATTAATGGCAGAAGAGGCAGCAGGGACTGGGCAAAGACAAAGCATCAACACATATATACTCACTACGTCCATCAAAAACATCAAAGGATATTGGAAAGGTAAGAGAATTGCAGAGATTATCGAACTGATAAATGATAGTAAGATAACTGTAACAGAAATAGGCAAAGGAAACAAAGAGAAAAGAAAAATAAGTGATACTTATCCAAAATGGGAACTAATGGCTTCACACTATTGCAGAAGTTCTTTCTGTACAAACCTTTACTGAACTCTTCCGACGCCCTTAATAATGAGCATATCCGATCACAGTTCAGAAAAGATTCTGTTAAATTATATTGGTAAAGATAGTTTAGATTTTGCTTAGCAAATTGCGGATTTCTTCACTCTACAAGCTTCAAGAGATAAAAAAGAGCTCTAAATCATTAGAACCCAGCCTCAGGAATTAATAAAGCAGGAACTTTCATTGACTCATAAAGCGCCTCGAAAGAGCTAAATTCAGTTGCGATAATCGCACTCAATTTCTTATCATGATTTTCCCATTGTGTTTTCAAATCACTAAATCTATCTAAAGACCCTTGAGTTACTTTTGGGTGCTCTGAGTCTACAAAACCTTTCAGATACATCAATTCAGCATTTAATTTGTTATTAAAATTAATCACATCTTGAAATGTTTTTTGATTTGATTGAATCAAATTAGCTTCCCAAGCAAGCAGCTTTTCTTCTATTGCTTTAGCTTTTTCAATTAATTCACCATAAGACTCTTTTTGTTCAAAGGCAGTGATATAGTATTTCAACTGAGACTGCACAGAACGCATTTGAGTTACAGATTCATGCATATTACTCAAGATTAAATCAATTTGGACTAATAATTTTTGTTGTTCCTCAAAATCTGAAGTACTTGCTTCAATATTTGGATTAGGTAAGATTGTTATTTGAGTCTCTTTTTGTTCATTTCCATAACTTAATCTAACCTTAAAATCTCCTGGAGCAACACTACTTCCTCCATAACTTCCATACACAAACACCTTGTCAACTGCAGGAATAGAATTTCTTCTAAAGTCCCAATGTACTCGATTGTATCCTTCTTTATGAGGTAATACCTGTTTTGGAGAAGGTCCTCCTGGCCAAGAACTTACATTTTTTGGTTTTTCGGAAGTATAGGCTCTAATTACTTCATCATTTTGTAAAATCTCTAATTTTAACATAAGAGAGTCTACCTTTTTTGGAAGATAATAATCTAGGTTAACTCCACTAACTGGATTAGTACCCTGTGCATCTTCTTTTTTCTTTTTCCCTGAGAATAATCGATATGCTTTTTTAGGTGTAACAATGTGTAATCCTTTTGTTTTGGTAGTTTCTTGAATAGGGCTTACATCATCTAATATCCAAAAAGAACGACCAGCAGTAGCTGCAATAAGATCATTGTCTTGGATATACAAATCGTTAATTGGCACAACAGGTAAGTTACTTTTAAAAATTTCCCATTGTTGTCCATCATTATGAGAGATATATACTCCAGTTTCAGTTCCAGCATATAATAATCCAGGCACTTTTTGATCTTCACGAACAACTCGAACAAAAGTATGTGCTCCTTCAACTCCGGTTGTTATTAAATCCCAATTTGCTCCATAATCTTCTGTTTTATAAACATAAGGAGTTAGATCCATAAATTTATAGCGCATTAAAACTGCATATGCTTTTGCAGGATTATGGGGTGAAACCTCAAGACTATTTACAATCCCTTCTTCCATTTTTTTAGGGGTAACGTTATTCCAAGTTTTTCCTCCATCTTGGGTAAGATGAATCAACCCATCATCACTTCCTGCCCATAATACGTCTGGATTATGAGTAGAAGCCACTAGACTCATGAGAGTATTGTAATTTTCACCCCCAGCGGCTTCATTAGTAAATGGGGTACCACCTGGACCTTGTTTGGTTTTATCATTACGGGTTAAATCTGGACTTATAACTTCCCAATCAATTCCACCGTTTTGTGTTTTAAAAACCACATTACCTGCATGATAAATGGTATTAGGATCACTAGGTGCACTTATAATTGGCGCATTCCAATTAAATCTATATTTAAAGTCAATAGGAGTATTTCCTAAAGCTAATTCGGGATATTCTTTAATTTCTTTTACAGAAGCAGTTTTTCGTTGCCAACGCTCAATGATTCCCTGATAACAACCACCATAAACCTGTTCTGGGTTTTCGGGATCGAAAGCTAAAAAGGCACTTTCACATCCAGATACTGAATACCAATCTTTCCAGTCAATTCCATTGTCATTGGTTCTACTTTTAATACCAATTGCAGAATTATCTTGTTGACCTCCATAAACATGATAAGGAACCTGATTATCTGCTATAACTCGATAAAACTGCGCTGTAGGTTGATTTTGTTGTGTGCTCCAGCTTTTTCCTCCATTAGTAGAAATATTTGCTCCTCCGTCATTTGAATTAATCATAATTTGATTATTCTTAGGATGAATCCAAAGTTCATGATTGTCTCCATGTGGAGTAGCCATCGGTTTAAATGTTTTTCCTTTATCAATAGATTTTAAAGCAGGTGCATTTAATACGTAAACAATATTTTCATTTTGAGGGTCAGCAAAAACCTCCATATAATACCATGATCTAGCAACAGTAACACGATCTTTATTTACTTGTTTCCAAAGCGAACCTGCATTATCAGAACGATATACTCCCGAAGCATCTTTTTCTGCTTCGACATTTATATAGACAATATCTGAATTGGCTCTTGAAATAGAGATACCTGCTTTTCCAATTTTGGCAGGAAGACCTTTTTCTAATTTTTTCCAATTGTTTCCTCCATCTGTAGATTTATATATCCCTGAACTTGGACCCCCAGAACGCATCTCCCAAGGCGAACGTGCATGGTCCCATAGCGCGGCATATAGAATTCTAGGATTGTTCATATCCATGCTCAGTGATGCAGCTCCTGCGGTTTCACTAACATAAAGTACTTTTTTCCATGTTTTACCTCCATCTAGCGTACGATATATCCCACGATCTTTACTAGGGCCATATTGAGCCCCTTGTACTGCTACAAAAATAACATCAGGCTGAGTTGGATGAATTTGTATATTTGATATGTGTCTTGAATTGTCCAATCCTAAATGTTTCCAAGTTGCTCCAGCATCATCAGACTTATAAACTCCATCTCCCATAGAAGTCATAACACCTCGTGCGGCATGTTCTCCCATACCTACAACTACAACATTAGGGTCGCTTTCTGAAACTGCAATAGCTCCAACTGTCCCAGTTTTCAAAAAACCATCAGAAATATTTTTCCAATTAATTCCATTATCTTCTGTTTTCCAGACACCTCCACCTGTTGTTCCCATATAAAATGTAGAAGGAGCATTATAAACTCCTGAAGAAGTAACACTTCGACCCCCTCTAAAGGGACCTATATTTCGCCATTTGAGATTATTGAAAGTTAAAGAAGTAGATTCTTGTTTTTTGTCGGATTTCTTTTTTTTCTGACTATAGGAAATAGATGTACTTAGTAAAAGCACCAATAATAAATTTGCAATTGTTTTCATAAACGGTCTTTGTATATTGTTCTTTTTGTATCATTTTCAACCAAATTAATAAAAATAAATGTGTAAACTTTTATTTAATAAGAATTATTATAAAAGGTTAAATCGAGATTATAGAGAAATTACCTACAAATTTGTTTAATAAAACTCTTCAATAAAAGCTCACAATTACGTCAATTTATTGTCTCTTTTTATTCTAAATCTCTACCAAGAGTCAATAAAATTAGTGTTAGTTTTAGATTGTTTAGAATTTAAGCCTCAATCAAATGTAATTAAAAACACATCTTCACACGGTTAGTCAAACTTATAGCAAACGCTTTAAACACTTTTTTATATGCATACCAAGATAATCGCTTACTTTTTAGCTAACTGTAACTTTTTGAGTGATGAGTTAGTTTACGACTAGGGGTATTAACTAGCAAAAAGCTAAAAGATCCGTGAGTCTTTTAAAGATTCAGATTCCTTACACATAAAATTAAATCCATTTTACTTTTGGGGCTATACTGATGAAACGGATATATTATCTAACCAATCCTTCTCTCTAAGCCCAAATTCACCTTAGCTACTCTAAAAAAAACAAGCTTTATAAACAGCAATAAACAATAGCTCCCCCAATAATACATCCTTTTACAAAAGCAAACCAAAGTGCCCAATAATTACTTATTCCTAAAGACTTCAAAGTTTTTTCAGTAAGATTTTTATGCCAGCCCATAATAAATAAATTTAGATTGAAAACAAGATAATAAAAAACCCCCACTAAAGCGAGGGCTAAAAGCATCAATTCCACTTGACCCTTATTTAATAAATAACAGGCATATCCTCTTCATTAAGTTCAGGTATTTCTATGCCTTACAATACACCTACCTGAGTTGAAACAGGAAGTAGATGAGGTTAATGACTCGCCTTTGTTTATTGATTGTGAATTATACAGAGACTTTAAATAAGTCCTGGAGTTTTTATAAAAAACTGATGAGTTATTAATTTGTTTTTTTTAACACCCCCTAATTAACTAATTGCTTCATAAAAACAATTTCGTATATTGTTTGCGAATAAACTAGTTAGGTTTTTAAAAGAGAACATGAGAAAGTTATTATCTGTTAATAAAATATTACTTTATAATCTAACATAAGTTAAAGAATAACAATACAAATTGTTTGTATTTAATTTAAAATAATATTTATGAAACGATTTTCTAATTTAGTGCTAAAATTTGCCGTGGTAGGAATTTTCTTACTAGCCACTTCTGGTTATGCTCAAAAAAAATTATCAAACCGACAAATCGAAAAAATAAAGAAAGAAACCCTTCAAAAAGTTGATGATCAACACAAAAACACGCAGGTGATGGTTGATAAAATTTTTAGTTTTGCGGAATTAGGATTTCAAGAGTATGAATCCTCAGCTTATCTAACTGCTGTTCTAGAAAAGGCAGGGTTTACAATAGAACACGGTATATCCGGAATTCCAACCGCATGGATGGCTCGATGGGAAAATGGAGAAGGTCCAGTAATTGCATTAGGTAGTGATGTAGATTGTATTCCAAAAGCATCACAATATCCTGGAGTTGCTTATCACAAGCCAATGGTTGAAGGGGCCCCTGGTCATGGAGAAGGACACAACTCTGGAATTCCTGTTATTATTACGGCAGCACTTTCAGTTCAAGAGCAAATGAAAAACAACAACATAGGGGGTACTTTAGTTGTATGGCCCGGAATTGCCGAAGAACTAGTTGCGTCAAAGGCATGGTATGTTCGTGATGGTTATTTTGATAAAATTGACTTGTGTATTTTTACACACGTTAGTAGCAGCCTATCAGTTTCTTACGGACAAGCATCTGGTACTGGTTTAATTTCTGTAGAATATACTTTTGAAGGAGAAGCGGCTCACTCTGCTGGATCTCCTTGGAGAGGAAGAAGTGCCTTAGATGCTGCTGAACTTATGAATGTTGGGTGGAACTACAAAAGAGAACATCTACATCCTCTGAAACGCTCACATTCTATTTTTACCGATGCGGGTGACCAACCTAATGTTGTCCCCTCAAAAGCTTCAGTTTGGTATTACCTTAGAGATATAACCTATGAAGGGATTATGAAGATGTATAATGATGCAAATAATATTGCAGCAGGAGCAGCTTTAATGACTGACACTAAAGTTAAATCTAAAGTTTTAGGAACGGCTTGGCCTAGACATTTCAATAAAGTTATTGCAGAAACAATGGATTTAAATATCCAGAAAGTTGGCATGCCATTATGGACTGAAGCTGATCAACAACTGGCAAAAGCTGTTCAAAAGGAAGTAGAGTCGAAGAACGAAAATGGCTTATCTAAAGAGCTCTCTGGACTTGGAAAACCCCTGAAAAATCCAAAAAGTGGTGGTTCGGATGACATAGGCGATATTTCGTGGACAATTCCTACGGTTACGCTTAGATTTCCTTCAAATATTCCCGGTTTGCAAGGACATCACTGGTCCAATGCAATAGCAATGGCTACACCAATTGCTCATAAAGGTGCAACTGCAGGTGCTAAAGTTGTTGCAACTACTGTTATTGATTTTCTAACAAAACCAAAATTAATGATTGGTGCTAAAGATTATTTTAAAAATGTACAAAGTAAGGAGACTAAGTACAGACCTATGATTACTGAAAAAGATCCTCCGCCAATTTATTTGAATGAAGGAATTATGAAGCAATATAGACCACAACTAGAAAAATTTTATTTTGATGAAATTAAGTATGACACCTATCTAGAACAGCTTAACATCAAATACCCTACATTAAAGAAATAAAAATTTCAGGAAAATAAATGCTATAAAAAAAACCATGTAACACATGGTTTTTTTTATAAGTAAATTCTTAAATCAAGAAAGAGATAGTGTCGATCAAATCAAAGAATTCTTTAGACATTCCATCCACGTCGTCAGCTTTTGCATCCCCAAATTCATACGATATGGTTTCACCATTTTTTAGCTCATACTTTATGTATGAATAATCAAAATCAGCAAGATCAGTGGAATAAATTGTATCGCTTTGACTATCTAAAGGTCTAGAAATTGTAAATAGTCCATCTCCATTATTATCAATGACACCAAAATCAATTGAAGCTGTTCTTTCTTTTTTAATTCCTAAGATCAAACGATCACTGGTAAAAAACCTATTTTTTGACTATTACCAATCTTAAAAATCAGTAACAATAATATCAAATGCAAAGAAGGCATATAATTCATTTTTAAATTATAAATATTTCAAATAAAGCTTCTAAAAAAACTATCCATTAATGATAAAACATAAGCTCAATGGATTTTTAACTTTTAATTATTAAAAAATAAATGAGCTATCTAAGCTTGAAGAATTTAATAACCACTTTAGTCCATGATTTTTGCCTGAATTATTTTTATAGATGATTACTTTTTTAGCAAAACTATTTCTTTCTGTTTATCAACCATATTCTTAACATCATTTAATAAAGCTTTTGCATCGAATATGATTCCGTCTTTGATAGTATAATTAACCCCACCAACTCGTTCTAATTCTCCACTTTCATCATTTAATTTGATAGCACCTGTTCCATAAAGAACCTTCATGTTTTCGAGTGGATTTTCATCAATAATAATTAAATCTGCCAAGAGACCCTCACGAATAACACCATATTCAATGTTTTTTTTCAAAGGATAAAAAATCTCTTCGGCACCATGCATCGTTGCAGATCTAATTACTTCTAATGGATTAAAGCCAGCTTCTTGTAATAACTCTAGTTCATAAATTGTTCCAAAGCCATATAATGAATAAATGAATCCAGAATCAGAACCCACTGTCACTTTACCTCCTCTATTTTTAAATTCATTTAAAAATTTCATCCACACTTGATAGAATTTTTTCCAAGCTATTTCATCATGTGTAGTCCAGTTAAACCAATATGCTCCATGACTTAATCTACTTGGTTGAAAAAAATCCATCTGTGACGGTAGTGTGTAATCCTCATGCCAATCTGCGTTTCTTGCTCTCATAACGTCTCGGCCAGCAGAATATATTGTCATTGTAGGATTAATAAAATATTTTAATTCAAGAAGTTCATCCAAAAGAGCATTCCATTTTTCTCCACCAGGTTTGACCATATTCCATTGTCTTGCAACCTGTCCAAAACGATGTTGTTCATCGTTATAATTCATATGAACGGGCCAGGGTTGGATATCACTGTTTTCATACATTGCTTCGAATAAACCGTAAAAATGTGTCATTCCAGTAAGGCCTAACCTTGCGGCATCAATAGCATTCATTTGAGCTACACCAGTTTGACCGAGATGTGCCGTACTACCCATTCCTAGTTTATTAGCTTCGTCTAAAAGTGCTTTCATTATCTCGGGTCTAAAGGCTCCAAGCTTAAGTCCGTCAACCCCTTTCTTTTTTGCATATTGAACCCATTCTTTAGCATCAAGAGTTGTAAGGATTTTACGATCTTTCCATTCTTTTCCGGATCCTGGCCTGTGAAAGGAAATCATTCTAGGTGCTGCAATTTTATTTTGTGCGCTTCTTTTCTTTTCCGAAAGCGACCATTCCAGATCCCCTGAAGGAACACCTCTAACTGTGGTTATCCCATGTGCAAGCCATAGTTTATAAACATACTCCGCCTCTGGGGCTTTAGGATTACCCCCCGTATGAATATGTAAATCTATAATACCTGGCATTACATACTTTCCCTCTGCATCTATTTCTTTGGTAGAACCAGTTGGACGTTTATCTTGATTAATTTCGGTAAGAGGGACACCTACACTCTGAATGTCAACAATAACATTTTTCTCAATAACAATATCTACAGGCCCTCTTGGCATGCCTCCAGTGCCATCAATTAGTGTTGCACCTCTAATTATTAATCGGTCAAAAGGACCTTCTCCAGCTGTCCTGTCGGGAGCTGGAGTAACTTGACCTACGGTAATCATCATAGGAAATAACAGGAAAAAAATAAGTAACTTTTTCATAATATCTATTTTTTATACAATATACAAAAACTCTTTTAAAATGAATTGTGGATTTTGTGTTTTGAATGGGTTGGACAGGGGGTCCAAACTAGCTTACAGCTAACTTTCTTATAACAAAAACTTCAAGCGAATCATTAAAAAAAAAGTTCACACAAGGCAATTAGTTTTTTGTAAAGCTTAAAACTCATGGAATTTGAAGTACTTTCTATTTTGGGTAATCTAACAGAAATATTCTAATTTTTCCACCGATTTATATATCAAATAAATAATATTTTTTTACATAAAATTACGGGCGCCTCGGCTCATTACCTTCGCGAAGTACAACTTCGGAATGAAGGAACTTTGCCGCTTCTGCGGATTCT
>Ga0115000_10001775_pt1 | contig 18939 bp, 16 predicted proteins | sample ArcticOcean_MG_C_6_FD_89690 | JGI IMG/M metagenome (GOLD analysis project Ga0115000, IMG submission 89690) | Marine microbial communities from western Arctic Ocean - ArcticOcean_MG_CB8_128 | ecosystem: Environmental > Aquatic > Marine > Oceanic | place: Arctic Ocean: Canada Basin | collected... | reverse complement strand
GGGCTAACCATCCTTGGAGCGATCCGGGGGTGTAGTTGGCGAGGCCCCGCTTCACCCGGAGCAACGCCTCCTGGACAACGTCCTCGGCATCAGAATGGTTCCCGGCGAGTCGATACGCGACGGAATACATGAAGCGGGAGTGGTCGCGCGCGACCTCCTCCCACGTGGGCACGAATCCTGGCGTGCCGAGCGAATCGCGTTCGGTCAACGCGACCGAGGATCACTTCTTGGAAGTGGATTCGTCCTCGTCTTCGGTGCCTTCGGAAAGGCCAGCCTTGAATTCGTTTTGGGCCTGGCCAAGCGAACGCGCCAACTTTGGCAGCTTTGCGCCGCCGAAAACGAGCACAGCAAGGAGGAGGATGTAGAGGAACTCATTCCCCTGGAGGAAAGCAAGCATGGTTCGACAGTACCTTGTAGAAAGTGAAAAACGTATGAGGGCTTCACAAGAAGCTGCGAAGACTCATGCTTCACCATCGGCCGAACACCATCGGAAGTTGACCGATACCGCGCCGAGCGGTCAGGCAATAACGCTGCTCGACTGTGCTGTCGCCGCAACTCGGGCCAGGGCTCGCTGGCGGCGAATGCGGCGACGCTCACGTTCGCTCATTCCGCCCCAAATGCCAAACTTTTCACCATTTTGCAACGCGTATTCAAGACAGTCGTAACGCACAACACAGCCCCGGCAGACCTCTTTGGCTTCACGGGTGGACGCGCCGCGCTCGGGGAAAAACAGGTCGGGATCGACGCCCAAGCAGTTGGCATAGTCCTGCCAGGCCTTTTCGTCTGCCTCTATATCGGAATGCATGGCCATGGGGTTCCTCCGTGGCGCTCGATGAAATCCTGATGGATTCCTTCCACCTGCTGCCACGTGTGTAATTACAGCACTGTGTTTCTGCGCTTGTAAAGGGCGGGAGCCGAGTTTTTCTCAGGATCACGAATCGTCGCGGGTGCTTTGGCTGGCGGCAAGCAACATCGAAACGTCGTCGGCGGGCGCTGGGCGGGCGAGATGGAACCCCTGGTCCCGGCCACAACCGAGCCCACGAGCTCACCAAGCTGCGTGGCATCTTCGATTCCTTCCGCGACAACTTCGAGCCGAAGGGTGCGCGCCAGCCCAATAATGGAACGAACGATCGCCGCGTCATCTGGGTCCACCCCGACGCCGTCGACGAATGCTCGATCAATCTTCAAGATGTCGACTGGGAACCGCTTCAGATAAGCCAGCGATGAGAAGCCGGTACCAAAGTCGTCGATGGCGACCTGCACGCCCAGCTCGCGGAACTGCGCCAGAATCCTGGCGGATTCCTCAACATCATCCTTGATCGCCGTCTCCGTGAGCTCAAGGCAGAGTTTGTTCGCGGGCAACGCGGCGAGGACGAGCGCCTCCTCAACCTCCGCCACAACCGCGCCACGAAGCTGTCGGGCGGAGAGATTGACGCGAGTGATCACATCGTGACCGTCGGCGAGCCACTGGGCGCCCTGGACCGTGGCTTGGCCGAGGACCCAACGTCCGAGCTCGATAACAAGCCCGTTTTCCTCAGCCAACGGGATGAAGGAGCCCGCAGCAAGGAGGCCGCGTTCGGGGTGTTGCCAGCGAACCAGCGCCTCGGAGCCGACAATCTCTCCGGTCTCAAGAAGGAACTCTGGCTGATAGTGCACTTCAAGCTGGCCGTTGCTTATCGCACGGCGAAGGTCGGTCTCGGTGCGAATGCGGTCGACGACCGCCTGCCGCATCGAACTGTCGAAAGCTTCCCAGCGGTCGCGACCCTTGCCCTTCGCCTGATACATCGCCGCGTCAGCGTGGCGGAGGAGATCCTCCACGATGTCGCCCGGTTCGAGACTGGCGATGCCGATGGATGCACTCGGGAATACCTCGTCGTCGCCGACTATGACCGGCTTGCGGAGCAGATTCAGGAGCCGCTCAGCGACCACTCCGGCGGCGTGATGGTCGGCCGGGGCACGGAGCAGGATTGCGAACTCATCGCCGCCGAGACGACATACCGAGTCGCCGGGCCGAAGCGACAGCCGAATGCGGTCGGCGCACGAGATGAGGAGCTGATCGCCGGCGCTGTGTCCGAGCGAGTCGTTGACCACCTTGAACCGGTCGAGGTCGAGCACGAGCACGAGCACGGCGCAATCGCCTGGGCGTTCGAGCTCCGCCGCGATCTCAGCCATCAGCGCTCGTCGGTTGGGAAGTCCGGTGAGCTCATCGTGGGTGGCCTGATGTCCGAGCGTCTCGCGGTTGCGGCGCCGCTAAACCGACTTCAGACCGCACAGAACTCTCACCAGGTGACGTCACCTTCCACCATCGGCGTTGCCGGGGCGACATTGAGTCTTGGGAGAATCCGTGCTGCGACTACCTTCCGATCAGCGGCCGCGCACCATGGACCGCTTGTGGTCGACGAAATCGAAGAGCAGATAGTCGCCGAGGTTTTCGTTCGTGGTGAAAAACGCTCGTCCACCATTCATTCGCGAGATTTGCTCGACGAAATCGCGCAGGTAGTGGGTGACATCGAGGACGAAGGTGTTGATGCGTATGTCTTCACGCGTGCACTTCGCGACTTCGGCCAGCGTGAGGTCGACGGTTTCTTGCGACGGCGGATAGTTAAAATAGGGCTGGCCCGTCTTCGTGATGTGGGCCGTCGGCTCGCCATCGGTGATCATAATGATCTGCTTAGTCCCGGACTCCCGAGCGAGCATCTTGCGGGCGATCTGGAAGCTGTGCTGCATGTTGGTGCCGTAGACGTAGTCCCAGCTGAGCTCCGGCAGCGTCGACGCGTTGAACTCGCGGGCGACTTCGCTGAACGACACCATGCCGAGGAAGTCACGCGGGTATTGGCTCGAAATGAGCGAGTGCAGCGCCATCGTCACTTTCTTGGCCGGTAAGAAGTTGTCGCGCATCGCCATCGACATCGAGATGTCGAGCATGATCACGGTCGCCGACCGCACCTCCTGCTCGGTGCGTTCAATCTCGAAGTCATCGGGATGGAGCTGAATCGGTGTGCCGCCACCGGCGCGGGCGATGGAGTTTCGGAGGGTCTGCTCGATGTGGAGGTTGAACGGGTCGCCGTATTCGTACGCCTTGGTCTCGTACTCGCGCTCGTGCCCCTGCCCGGCCTTGTGAAGCTCGTGTTTACCCAACATGTCGGCCGACATGTTTTTGAAGATCTCTTCGAGCGCCCCGTTGCCGATCTTGCGGATCGCACGCGGCGTCAGCTCGTAACGGCCTTCTTTGTTCTCGATAAGGCCGGCTTCCTCAAGCATTCGGGCGATCTCCGCCATACGTTCCAGCGACTCGGCGGACTCCTCACCCAGAAGCTCGCGGGCACGATCAATATCGACCTCGGCCAAGGCCCCCGGGTTGGTGGCCCCTCGCAACAGATTGTCGAGCTGGTCGATATCGCCGAGCTCACCCATCATGTCCATGGCCTCGGGAATGCCGAGCGGGTCTTCACCCTGGAAATCGAATGACTGGCCCCAACCCATTTGCGGGAACTGCTCGCGCAAATTGTCGGCCAGCTGCTGCATCTGGAAATTGAGATCCATGTCCTCCATCAGCTGATTGCTCAGCTCCTGGAGTTGCTGGCGCTGCTCCGGCGACATCGAGTTCATCATCTGTTGCGCCTGGGCCATGCGCTGCGCCATTACCTCGAGGAGTTCGTCGAGAGTTTGCGGATTCTCCGGGAAGAAGTCGCCGAAGTCCGCCATGAACTTCTCGAAGTCGGGTACCTCGCCGTTGGCCCGCTGCTCGAGCATGTTGTTGAGCTCGGCCATCATGTCCTTCATGCGCTGAAGGTCTTCCGGCGACATGTTGTTGACACCCTCGGCCATCTGATCGAGCTGCTGCTGCATCAATTGTTCACGCAGCTGCTCCATCAGATCTTCAAACTTCTGCTGAGCTTCGGCACTCTCGAACTCATAGCTCTGGAGCCCCTTCACCTGACCCGCGAGGTCGGGCGGAAGCATGTCGAGCTCCATGTTCTTCATCGTCGCCGAGTCACCCGCGAGCTCTTCACGGCGTTCGTCGCCGGCCTGCAACGCCTGCTCAACCATGTCACCGAGCGCCTTGCGTTCTTCCTCGACGACGTCTCTCAACGCATCCGCAATCTCGTCGAAGACTCCACCGAGGTCATGTTGATCAAGGAGGTCGCGCTTGCGCTCGCGGAGACGATCAAGCATGTCGCGGATGCCCTCCATCTGCTTCCCGTCGCGATCCATCATCCCGCCCTGCATCATCTGGCGGAGGGCGTTGTTCACATCGCCGTGGTAGAGCAAATCGTCGGCCAACTCATCAAAGACCGAATCTGCATCGACCTGGAATCCGGTTTGCGAACCGTCCCACGCCGAATAGGTGAAGTGCGGCGGCTGGCGGCGTTGACGACGGCGACGACGAAGAACCATCTTGTGACCGTAGCCCGACCACACCACCCACCGTTAAGCCCCCTCTTCTGAGGGCGGGATGGGTCGAGCAGGGAACGGGCGGAGGGCGCGTATTCTCGAACGGGCGGTGCACTTGTTAACGTGCGCTAACTATGTCCGACGCCGCTGCTGACCTCGAGCTCGACGCTCCCACGCGTCGACCGTCGAACCGGCGCGAGCTGATTCTCGCCGCGGCGATCGAGCTATTCCACGAACGCGGCTACCCGGCCACCGGCGTCGACGACATCGGCAAGGCCGTCGATGTCAGCGGTCCCGCTATATATCGCCACTTCTCGTCGAAGGAAGAGATTCTTCTCGAGGCCATCGAGATGGCCGCCGACGAGGTGCACGAGGCCAACCGAAACGTTCGAGCCACCGGCACCGGTCCCATGGCGGTGCTCGAGGGATATGTGCGGGCGTATGTCCGCGTTGCGATCGAACGGTCCGCCCTGATCTCTGTGTGGACCAGCGAGGCGCGCCACCTCACCTCCTCTCGCCGGTCACCCATGACCCGTCGGCTTCGTGCCTGGTCGAGCGAATGGACCGACGAACTGCAGAAGGTCCGTCCCGACCTCGCCAACGACGACGCCCGTGTGCTCGTGGCCGGCGCGATCGGCATGATCAGCACCACGGCCACGACCGACCTCCGCGCCGGCCGGCTCGAGGACCGCATTACTTCCATGGCGATGGCAATACTTGCCACGCCGCTCAACTGATATCAACAGGAGCACCTATGCCCATCAACCCTGATGCCGTCGGCAACACCAGCGAGCCGTCCGAGCTCTCCTGGACATCGAAAGACAGCCTCCTCTACGCCCTCGGCGTGGGCGCCGGCGTCACCGACCCGATCGGGTTCGAGCTCGAGTTCACCACCGAAAATACGAAAGACACCGCCCAGAAGGCGCTGCCCACTCAGGTGGTCGTGATGGGCACCGGCGGAGGGCTCGACTTCGGCGACTTCAACCTCGCCGCCCTCCTCCACGGCGAGCAGTTCATCCAGATCCATCAGACTGTGCCGGCTGAAGGCACTGCAATTGGCCAGGGCCGTGTCGCCGAGATTCTCGATAAGGGCAAGGCCGCGCTCGTTCGGCTCGAGACCACCGTCGCCGATACCGACGGCAATCCCCTGTGGACCAGCCGCAACGGACTCTTCATCTCCGGCGAAGGCGGCTGGGGCGGCGACCGCGGCGAAGCCAGCAGCTGGGCCCTCCCCGAACGCGATGCCGACCAGGTCATCAGCTACACCACCCGCGACGACCAGGCGCTGCTCTACCGGCTCAACGGCGACCGCAACCCCCTGCACTCCGATCCGTCGTTCGCCGGAATGGCCGGCTTCGACAAGCCGATCCTGCACGGCCTCTGCACCTTTGGTTTCACCGGCCGCGCCCTACTGCACGGCCTTTGCGACTCCGACCCCGACGCATTCGGCTCCATGGGCGGCCGTTTCAAATCGCCAGTGATGCCCGGCGAAAAACTCGACGTCCACATGTGGAACGAGACTGGCGAAGACGGCACCGCCCATATCCTCTTCCAGACGCGAGTCGGCGACCGAGTTGTCTTCGACGCTGGTGTCTTCACCAACCGCTGAGTTCCGCTGGGGAGTCACATCCTCGTCGGTCTCGGCCGAGGGCGTGTCACCTCGCGCGGACTGGTCCGAGTGGGAAGCCGACGGCCGGGCACCACTGTCCGGCGCCGGCTACGGCATCCACACCGACGCGGCCGACGACGTTCGCCAGTTCGCCGAGCTCGGCTGCACCGATTGGCGGCTCACTATCGAATGGGCCCGCGTGGAGCCCGAGTGCGGCAAGATCAACAACGACGCGCTCGACCGTTATCGCGACATCCTCTCGGCCGCCCGCAGCGCCGGACTCCAGAACTGGCTGACGCTGCAGCACACCTCATTGCCGGGCTGGTACCTCGACGACGAAGGCGGGCACCGCGACGCGAAAGCACGAGGCCGCTTCTGGGCTCGCCACGTCGACCGAGTGGCCGAGGAGCTTGATGAGTTCGCCGACGGGTTCGTGCCCATCGACGACCCGATCGGCTGGGCCCTACGCGGCTATGGCTTCGACACGCGCCCGCCCGGCCGGTCCGACGCACGGGCCATGCGCGAAGCCGCAGAAGGTGCCGTGCTCGCCACCCACGACGCGGTGCGACTACTCTCGTCAGGCCGCCAACAAGTGATGACGGCATGGCGAGCCGATCCCGTCCACGCAATTGCCGACCCGGGCGGACGGGTGTCGCTCGAGGCAAAGAAGGCCGCCCGCCGGTGGGACGATTTGCTCTGGGGCGCCTGGCTCCGAGCCCACGCCGACGGTGTGCTCGAGATCGAGGGCCGCGCCACCAAAGAAGTGCCGGCCTTCGTGAACGAGGTCGATGTCGTCGGCATTGTCCACGACCACCCAATCGGCATCCAGCCCGATGGCAGCATCGACGCCTGGCCGGTCAACGGACGCCGCGACGCGAGCGGATTCATCCCCCAACCCGACGAACTCGCCGAAGCGATCTATCGCACTCACGAAGCACTCCCCGACCATCAACTCGCGATCGCCGGCCACGGCCTGCCCACCGACGACGACGGCTGGCAAGATGACCAGCTCAGCCGCGCCCTTGAGCTCGTGCGCGAAGCAGCCGATGGCATCGGCCTCACTGGGTATTTCCACGACGCCGGCATCGACGGCTACGAATGGAAGAAAGGCTTCGACGCCCCGCGCGGATTGATCCGACGGGACCGCACCCGCAAGCCCGCCGCAACGACCTTTGCCGACGCTGCGACCGGACGAACGACGTAACTACGCGGGCGGCGGCACACGAAGGTTGTGGCCATGCACACCCAGTTCATCAAGGCGGAACTCGCCCGGCCCAGTCGGAGCCTCGCCACGAGTCACCGCCACGAACGACTTGTTGATCGATAGATCCGCCACAAGACCGCTTTGCCCACCGGTGAGAACAACGAGCTCTAAAGCGAGACGAGCCAGCGATGTACGCGGCGCAGATATTGCGTCACCCCGCCCTCGCAGAGCGGCCGAGATCGATTTCTTCGCAGCCGGATATTGCGGTGAATCAGGATCGGCCAGGATCTTCCGGACGGAGTCCGCCATCGCGATATCGGCTTCCTAATCCTCGATGATGTAGAGGCCACCCGGCTTCACATAGGGAAAGAGGGTCTCAAACGATGCCCGCGTCGGGGCATAGGCGTGTGAGGCGTCGTCGATCACGAGATCGAGTTGGGCACCGGCGAACTCTTGCTCAACGATCTCCGTCAATCTTGCTCGATCAGCTTGATCGACTCCGTAGAACGGGCGAAGACGATCGCCAAGACCGCGGGCTTCGATGAACCCATCAAGCGCGACCAAACGCTCGGGCTCGTTGTCGAGAGTGACAAGCTTCGCCGGATCGGCCCACAAGGCCAACAACGCGGCGCTACCGCCCTCGGCGATGCCAAGCTCCACGATGTTGCCGCCGGCGGCACGTTCGGGCAGCTCTCGGTATCGATCGATGAGATGCAGCGGCTTCACGATGTAAAAGCGATCGGGTGACGAATCGGGCTCATAGCCCGACACGAACTCCACGCCGTCAACCACGAAGCTGTCACCAGAAAACAGCTTCCCCATGATGTCTTCGCCGAACGCCGCGCCGAGGAGTCTGAGGTTTTCTGGTTCCCGAGCGGTCATCGCGCCAGAGTGCACTGACCGGCATGAACCCTGTCAGTAGGCCAAAGCCAATTTGGGCCAGATGACACGCTCTCCTAGCTACGGCTCCGAAACTGCGCCTTGGTCCCGCCGCCGTCTTTATTGAGGCGCTTCGACAAGTGCAGGCCTTCCAACACCATCTCTACCGCACTCGCAAGCATCGCCGGCGACTCGGCATCGGCCGGGTCTTCCTCGCTGAGCAAGGCTTTCACGGGAACGGCGAGCGCAGGGATCGAATCGAGCATCGCGACGTAGGCCTCGTCGGTGACATCCTCGCCGGTGTCGACCACGATGTCGCCCTCGAAGGCGTCGACCACCGCACGGTGTGAATCCGGCGGCACCCGGTCCTTGAAGACGGCCAGCACGGCGGACTTCAAGAGGCTCTCAAGAATCTCGCCATCGCGGCCTTCCTCAAGTGTCTCAATCTCGATCTTGCCCGCGGTCGATGCGGGCAGCGCGTCGAGATCAACGATACGAGGCACAACACTCGTCGAACCCGACCGAAGGCTGCGGCGAATCGCGTTGGCCACCATGACCTCGGTGTTGGCGATCGAGAGCCGAACGGACACGCCGGACCGCTGATTGATCTGATGGCTCGCTCGGGCCGCAAAGGTTAGGTTGGCGCAGATCTCCGTCATGAAGGACGGCACCGCAACGTCGAGTCCGTCGACCGAAGCGAGGTCTGCCTCCTGCTCGATGATCGCGACCTCGGTCTCGACATCGAGCGGATAGTGGGTGCGGATCTGCGAACCGAAGCGATCCTTCAGCGGCGTGATCAGACGTCCACGATTGGTGTAGTCCTCCGGGTTGGCGGACGCCACAAGCATGACGTCGAGTGGGAGCCGAACCTTGTGGCCGCGGATTTGCACATCGCGCTCTTCGAGAACATTGAGCAGACCAACCTGGATGCGCTCGGCGAGGTCGGGGAGTTCGTTCATCGCGAAGATGCCGCGATTAGTGCGGGGCACAAGTCCGTAGTGCAAGACCAGTTCGTCGGAGAGGTAGCGCCCTTCCGCGATCTTGATTGGGTCAACTTCGCCGATGAGGTCGGCGATCGTCGTGTCGGGCGTGGCGAGTTTCTCGCCGAAACGATCGTTGCGATGGACCCATGAAATCGGAGTGTCGTCGCTCTTTTCTTCCACCAGGTCACGGGCGTAACGAGAGACCGGAGCGTAGGGGTCGTCGTTGATTTCCGAGCCGGCGACGATCGGCATCCATTCGTCGAGCAGCCCAGTGAGCCCACGGATCATGCGAGTCTTCGCCTGGCCGCGCTCTCCCAAGAAGATGATGTCGTGGCCCGCAAGCAGCGCATTCTCGAGCTGGGGGGTAACGGTGTTCTCGTAGCCGAGCACCTCAGGGAACAACGGCTCGCCGGAACGGATGCGTGCGATCGCGTTGCGCCGGATCTCCGCACGCAGCGGGTTGGATTCCCATCCGCTGGACTTGAGGGCACCAAGGGTCTCTGGTCTCGACATGGCGGCGACCATAGCCGGGTGACTGGCCGGGGCAACAAGCACGTTTGCGAGACCGGTCCCACGAGGATGCACGGCAACACGGCACGACTACCCTGCACTGCATGGAACTGTCGGGCGCATGGCGGGCCGCTCCGGCCACAGAGGAATTGCGCCGCACCTTCCACGAACCGAGCCTTGATGATCGCGGCTGGGCGGAGATTGCGGTGCCCGGCCACTGGTCGACTCACCCGGATCTAAGCTCCGCCCGCTCGGTCCTGCATCGCACGCGCTTCGATCTCGCCCCGGCCCCCGAGGGTCGCCGTCGCTGGCTCTGTCTCGACGGCATCGCGCAGCAGGGCGACGTCTGGCTCGACGGAGGTTACGTCGGCGACACCGACGGCTACTTCGTTCCCCACCGCTTCGAGATCACCGACCTGCTCGGCGATCGCACCGGTCACATGCTCGGCGTCGACGTGAACTGCAGTCGCTTCGGCGATCCAGACAATCGCACCTCGCTCATGGGTGCGTATCAAGACCCCGAGCTGAGCGGCGCGGCCGACGCGAATCCCGGAGGGATCTGGCAGCGAGTCCATATCCATGAGACGGGCCCAATCGCCATCCGTCACTTCCGTGCGGTGTGTCTCGATGCGAACCCGACACGCGCTCGCATGTCGATGCGGTGTGTCTTCGATGCGCCCGACGGCGGCATGGTCACCCTATGCACGCGGGTTGCCGGCCACGAGCACGAACAACAGCAGATGGCAGCGGTCGGCGAGAACCGCGTGGAGTGGACATTTGATGTACCCGCGCCCGCTCTCTGGTGGCCGCACAGTCTCGGCGATCAGCCGCTGCACGATCTTCGGTGTGATGTGTTGCACGACGACGAGATCCAGGACTTCCGCGAGGCCCGGGTGGGGTTCCGCACCGTCTCGATGAAGAACTGGGTGGTTCGAGTCAACGACGTTCCGATCTTCCTGAAGGGCGCCGGGATGCTCCCCACCACACCGCGCCCCGGCGATGCCTCCGCACAACAGGTTGTCGGTGATGTCGGCGCGGCGGTTGAAGCGGGCCTCGACTTGATCCGCGTGATCGCTCACATCGCCCGGCCCGAACTCTACGAGGCCGCCGACGAACAGGGCCTCCTCATCTGGCAGGAGCTCCCCCTCCGCGGGGTCATGGCCCGCGGCGTACGCGGCCAGGCCACGCGCCAAGCCCGAGAGGCCGTGGACCTACTCGGCCACCACCCGTCGATTGCGGTGTGGTGTGTGCACGACGAACCCTTCCGCCGACCCGAGGCACCAACGGCCACACCACCGGTCCTCGGCCAGCAACCGCCGTCGTGGAATCGCGATGTCCTTGATCGCTCGGTGCGTCGCGTAATCACGCGTACCGACGGCTCACGGCCGGTGATTGCCCACACGGCGGTGCCACCGCACTTCCCTTCGCTCGATGGCACAACCAGCCATCTCTGGTTCGGCTGGAACGACGGTCGAGCGGCGGATCTCGCGGCGGCCGTGCAGCGCCTCCCCCGGATGGCACGTTTCGTCACCGCCTTTGGCGCGGCCTCAGTGAATCCCGAGATGGAAGGGCTGAACGACGCTCGCTGGCCCGCGCTCGATTGGGAAAAGATCGAACATCAGACCGGCGCCCGCGCGGCATCGCTGCACCACCTCGTCCCACCCCGCGGCGTGACCGACCCCGAGACCTGGGCCAACCTCACCCGTGTCGCGCAGGCGGAGGTCGTGAAGACCAACATCGAACTTCTTCGCCGGCTCAAATACCGGCCCACCGGTGGCTTCGTGCAGTTCTACCTCGCCGACGCGTCACCAACCGGCGGCTTCGGCGTCCTCGACCACGAGCGGCGGCCCAAACCCGCCTGGCAGGCAATGGTCGACGCGTGTCGCCCCGTCATTGTGATCGCGGATCCTCTTCCCGCCGTCGTCCACCGCGGCGACGCGCTCAACCTCGCCGTTCACGTCGTCTCCGATCGGCGGGAACCAATTGCAGATTCGGTCGTGAAAGCCACCATCCGTGCCCTCGCCTATGACGACAAGATCATCGCCGAGGCGGTCCAAGGATGGGGCGGACGCATCGCTGCGGACGACTGCGAACTCATCGGCCACGCCCAAATCGTGGTGCCCGATGGCGCCACCCGGCTTGTCGTTGATCTCGAACTCACCGGACACGATCTCTCCGTGACAAACCGCTACCACGCGCCAATACGCTGAAGACAAGCGCAGAAGTAGGCCAGCGCACGTCGCAAGAACTACCGTGCCCCGGGTACTCGTGACAAGCGGTACTTGTGAAAGAAAGTGCGTGTTCATGGCACAAACAACATCTCCGCAGCGACACGACGTCGCTCCGATTCGAAAGCGTCCGGCGCCGCTGCCGTGGCCGCTTAATATCTACCAAACCGCCATCGGCAAGAAATACGTCATGGCGCTCACCGGCATCGGGCTGCTCGGCTTCGTGCTCGTACACATGGTTGGAAACCTGCACCTCTACGAAGGCCCGAGCCAGGTGTACCACTACGGCGAAGCGCTCCGTGACCTCGGTGGTCACCTGGCGCCCCGCACCTTCGTGTTGTGGGTGATGCGCCTCGGCCTGATCGCCATGTTCGGCCTCCACATTCACAGCGCCTACTCGCTGAGCCGGATGAGCCACAAGGCCGACAACGCCTACACTGGCCGCCGCAAGTACACCGCAGCCACGTTTGCCAGCCGCACCATGCGCTGGACCGGCCCGATCATCTTGTTGTACCTGTTCTTCCACCTCGCCGACCTCACCTGGGGCTGGTGGCTGGGCGACGACTACTCCCGCGGCGACGTTTACCACAACGTCTCCGAATCAATGAGTGCCCTCCCCGTCGCCATCATCTATGTGGTGGCCAACGTGGCGCTCGCGATCCACATCTTCCACGGTGTGTTCTCGATGTTCCAGAGCCTGGGCATCAACAACCCGAAGTACAACGCCCTGCGCAAGGGTCTCGCTCAGGGTCTGGCGGCACTCATTCTCGTCGGCAACCTGAGCTTCCCGATCGCCGTGCAGGCGGGCCTGATCGACGAAGACAACCGTGCCGATCCGGTCGGGTTCGGCCATGGAGAAGACGCGATCGCCGGCAATCATTCCGGCGAAGCTGGCGAAGATAACGAAGGGGGCGAGTGATGGTCACGCTCGACGCAAAGATTCCTGACGGTCCAATGGCCGAGAAGTGGGACAACCACAAGTTCTCGATCAAGCTCGTCAACCCGGCCAACAAGCGCAAGTTTGAGGTCATCGTGGTGGGCACTGGCCTTGCCGGCGCCTCAGCCGCGGCCTCGCTGGCCGAGCTTGGGTACAACGTGAAGGTCTTCACCTTCCACGATTCGCCCCGGCGTGCGCACTCGATTGCGGCCCAGGGCGGCATCAACGCCGCGAAGAACTATCGCAACGATGGCGACTCGGTACACCGTTTATTCTATGACACGGTCAAGGGCGGCGACTATCGCTCTCGCGAGGCCAACGTTCATCGCCTCGCCCAGGTGTCGGTCAACATCATCGACCAATGCGCGGCCCAGGGTGTGCCGTTCGCTCGCGAGTACGGCGGCCTCCTCGCTAACCGCTCGTTCGGTGGCGCTCAGGTGAGCCGCACGTTCTACGCCCGAGGCCAGACCGGTCAGCAGCTGCTGCTCGGCGCCTACCAGGCGCTCGCTTCGCAGATCGCGGCCGGCAAGGTCACGCTCTACAACCGCAGCGACGTCCTCGACATCGTCAAGAAGGATGGCGAGGCCTGCGGCATCGTCACCCGAGACATGCTCACGGGCGAAGTCCACGGCCACAGCGCCCACGCAGTGGTGCTGGCCACCGGCGGCTACGGCAACGTCTACTACCTGTCCACGAACGCAATGGCGTCCAACGTCACCGCCGCCTGGCGAGCCCACCGCAAAGGCGCCCTGTTTGCGAACCCCTGTTACACACAGATTCACCCGACGTGTATTCCGGCCGCCGACGAGTTCCAGTCAAAACTCACGCTCATGTCCGAGTCGCTCCGCAACGACGGACGCATCTGGGTCCCGCAGTGCAACGACGACACTCGCGTTGCCGCCGATATTCCTGAGGACGAGCGCTACTACTACCTCGAAGAGAAATACCCGAGCTTCGGCAACCTCGTGCCTCGCGATGTGGCGAGCCGCAACGCGAAGACGGTCGTCGACAATGGCAAGGGAGTTGGCCCGCTCAAGAACGGCGTCTACCTGGACTTTGCGGCGGCGATTGGTCGCGATGGCGTCGAGGCAGTCAAGGAGCGCTACGGCAACCTCTTCGACATGTACGAGCGCATCACCGGCGAGGATCCTTACGCCACACCGATGCGCATCTACCCGGCCACGCACTACACCATGGGTGGCCTGTGGGTTGACTACAACCTGATGACCACCGTGCCCGGCCTCTACGCCATCGGCGAAGCAAACTTCTCCGATCACGGTGCCAACCGTCTCGGTGCGTCGGCGCTCATGCAGGGTCTGGCCGATGGCTACTTCGTTCTGCCCTACACAATCGGCGATCACCTGGCACCCAAGCTCGGCGACACGCCCGTCCCCACCGACGATCCCGTGTTCGCCGAGTCGGTCCAGGCCATCGACGACAAGTCTCGTCAATGGACCTCCAACAAAGGCACTCACGGCGTTGAGCACTACCACCGTGAGCTCGGCAAGCTGGTGTGGGAGCACTGCGGTATGGCTCGCAATGAAGCTGGCCTTCAGACGGCGCTCAAGGAGATCCCCGCTCTACGCGAGGACTTCCGCAAGAACGTCAAGGTGCTTGGCTCGCCCGACGGCATCAACACGATGCTCGAGAAGGTGAACCGAGTCGACGACTTCATGGAGTTCGCCGAACTCAAAGTACGCGACGCACTCCATCGCCGCGAGAGTTGCGGCGGCCACTTCCGCGAGGAGTCACAAACGCCCGAAGGCGAGGCGCTGCGCGACGATGACAACTTCGCCTACGTGGGGGCATGGGAACACAAGGGCGACGGCCAAGATCCTGAACTCCACAAGGAACATCTCGAATTCGAATCCGTCGCGCTGACCCAGCGAAGCTACAAGTAGAGGCTGAGAACTATGAGCAAGATGCTGAACCTCAAGCTGAAGATCTGGCGCCAAGACGGGCCGCACGCCCAGGGCGCGTTCCTTGACGTTGATGCGAAGGACATCCCCGAGGACGCTTCGTTTCTCGAGATGCTCGACGTGGTCAACGAGCGGCTCATCGCCGACGACGTTGAGCCGGTCACGTTTGGCCACGACTGCCGTGAGGGCATTTGTGGCTCCTGTGGCGTGATGATCAACGGTCAGGCCCACGGCCCCGAAAAGGCCACGGCAACGTGCCAGCTCCACATGCGCAAGTTCAACGACGGCGACGAGATAGTTGTCGAGCCGTGGCAGGCCGCCGCCTTCCCCGTTCTCAAAGACCTCATGGTCGACCGTCGCGCGTTTGATCGGATCATCGAGGCGGGCGGCTACATCTCGGCCCCTACCGGCACCGCCCAGGACGCGAACTCGATCCTGATCCCGAAGGAAGTCGCCGACACGGCAATGGACGCCGCGGCGTGCATCGGCTGCGGCGCCTGCGTCGCCGCGTGCCCCAACTCGGCCGCCCAGCTCTTCGTCGGGGCGAAGCTTGCCCACCTCAACGTCTTGCCCCAGGGCCAGTCCGAGCGGTGGAAGCGCACTGAAAACATGGTCGACACTATGGAAGACTTCTTCGGCTCCTGCACGAACCACGGCGAATGCAGCGACGCGTGCCCCAAAGAGATCAGCCTCGACTTCATCGCCTTCATGAACCGCGATTACGTCAAGGCCAAGGTCAAGAACCGCTCCCTCCAGAGCCAGTAGCTCGTTCACAGAAGATCGTTCGCCGGTTCACAAGTCGCCACTCAGCGAGGTTCCCCTTGACCTCTCGCGGCCCGAGCGCGACAGTGACAGACGTCACATCAAATGGCTTGATCGGTGTTACCCGCTCGAAGCACTCGCCTCGAATACGCCGACCTTGCTGGTGACCGAAAGGAGGACGGCGACCACTACCGCACGGAACAATCCGGCCAACGGAAGCCGTGCTCCAGAGAACCGCCATACGAACCCACGCATGACGCGGTCCGAATCGCTCCCACGAGTTTCTCGCACCCGATGCACCTCTTTGAAGGTGTGAGGAGAAGCCACGAGAGAGAAGATTCCAAGACCGTATCGAGTGTGATGAGGACCTTCCTTTACAGACGAGGCGTCTCCGCCCCGGGGCGCCTCGTCTGGCTGTTTTCGAACAGCCGGGTCACTCAGACCAGCGGCCCGATTCCTGCAGATGATGCTGAAGCACCGGCCACAGCTCCTCGATAAGGGCGTCGGGCACTTCATGCCCCAGTCCTTCAACCTCGACAAGTACGGCTCCGTCGATTCCGGTCGCCAGCGTTCGGCCGTGACTGGGCGGAAATACCGGGTCGGCGGTGCCATGCACAACAAGGGTCGGCGCGCTGATGTCACGGAGCCGGCTCAGCCGATCCGGACTCGCATGGACGGCGATCCCGTGGCCGGTCTCCGCCGCCCATCCGGTCGAGATCTCCGCCTCGGCGAGATCAGCCTGGCGTTCGACATTCATCGGGTAGAGCGTGCCCGCCAGTAGTGAATCGAGTTCCACCAGCCACGCCACCTGGGTGGGATGATCCTTAGGCGGACCGGCGAAGAGTCGAGTCATCATCGCTTCGGCGAAGTCATCAAGCGGGCCACCGAGCGCTTCGTCGCCAGGGGCCGGGCTCGAACCGAAAAGGGTGAGCGACCGCACCCGGCTGGCGTGGTCGAGCGCCAGGAGCTGGCTGATCATGCCACCCATTGATCGGCCGATCACATGTGCAGAACTGATCTCATAATGATCGAGCAGGCCGACGAGATCACGAACCATGTCATCAAGGACATAGACGCTGTCGGCACTGAATCGGGTGGAACGACCGCAGTCGCGATGGTCGAAACGCAGGACGCGATAACCGTCGGTGACAAGTGGCTCGACGATCGAGGGCGTCCAGCGAAAGCCGGGTGAGTCTGCCCCGGCGACGAGCACGACGGCAGGGCCATCGGCTGGCCCCTGAACATCGGCCCAGAGTTCAATGTCGCCAACCGCTACGTGTTCGCCCCGGGCTGCATCAGTTGCCGCGTTCATCATGAGGCCTGACGGTACTGTCGGCCCTCGTGATTCAAAAGATCAGTGCCCAGTTCGTCCGCGGCTTTCTCATGGGAGCCGCAGACGTCGTACCCGGCGTGTCCGGTGGCACGATTGCTCTCGTGCTGGGTATCTACCAGCGCCTGATCGACAGCATTCGAGATGCCGCCCGCTCCCTCGGCACGCTCGCGAAGGGCGATGTCCGCGGATTTTGGGAACGACTCGTTGCCCTCGACTTCCTCTTCCTCGTGCCGCTCGCCGCGGGTATGGGCACCGCGGTCGTCGCGCTCGCCTCGGTGATCGAAACCCAGCTGCACGACAATCCCGAGAACATGGCCGGCATCTTCTTCGGCCTTGTGGTGGCATCCGTGGTCGTGGCTCTCGGCCTACTCACCGAACGCAGCCCACAGCAGGTCAGGATCGTGGCCGTCGCCGCGATCGTTGTATTTTTCCTCCTCGGCTATCAGTCCGGTCCGATCGCCGATCCTTCGCCGTTCGTGTTCTTTGCGGCCGGGGCACTGGCTATCTGCGCCATGATCCTGCCGGGCATCTCCGGCTCCTTCATCCTGTTGATGATCGGGATGTACGCCGCGGTCATCCATACGATTGACGAGCGCAACTTCGGCGACGCGGCCTTGATCGGGCTCGGTTGCATCGTCGGACTCGCGCTCTTCTCCACCCTCCTCGGCTGGGTAATGGAGCGGGCCTTCAACTCCATCATGGCCGGGCTGATCGGCCTGATGCTCGGATCGCTCCGGGTGTTGTGGCCCTGGCCCAACGGTGTGGGCGTGATCTCCGAGGAGGAGAACGAAGTCATTGACGGCACCGGACTCGATTGGCCCACGAGCGACGAGTGGTTCCAGCCGACTGCGCTCGCCGTCGTTGCGGTCATCGTCGTGCTCGTGGTGGCCGAGGTCGGTAAGCGTTACGCACCGGAGTAGTCAAGGGAGGTCCAGCCGGGGCGGGACCCCATGAACCAGCCGCGTCTCTCGATGCTCGGCAACCCATCCTCAGCCGGCCAGCCGACCCGCACCTCGCCGTGAAGCGGCGGTGGCGCAGCGAGCAGCGTCGACGTTGGTCGGTGGCCATCGGTGCGCCGACGGCGCACGCCAACACCGTCAATCTCATAGGACGCTTCATCGACCAGCACTTCGCCATGGACCCGAACGCCGACCGAGAATGCTGAGCCGTCGCCGTCAGGCGCCGACACGGTGTCGAGATCGAGGTCAAGCCCGACGGCAACACGGGTGCCATACGTCGATGGAGTAACCACCTCGTGGGCCGCGACGCCTAGACCGAATGCCTCAAGCCCAATCGTCCAATGATCGAGTGGCGTCTCGCAGCACAGTTCGGCCCAGACCCCGGGCGCTCGAAACTCGAGAGCCCCACGGCTGAGCGGGAGGTCATAGTCGATCACTACGATGGGGTCGGCACGCGGCCGAAGGACGGCGGCCATGAACCGAGACACACCAGCCAGCGGTCGCAGCTCAAGGCGAACAAGACCAGCCACCGCTCCATCCGCCGCGACGAACTCAAGATCGAGAATGTCCACCTCCGCATCGGAAGAGCGGTCGAGATCATCGGCCTCGGTGACGTGCACCACGACAGGGTGGCAGATGCAACGCCACCCGTCCGGCCGTAGCCCAGAACTGGGCCGGAGCACCAATCGCTGATGCACCCTTCTTTTCCGGCGAGGGCTCGCCCCGCGATGACTACTCCAGCGGTGACGACCGCCTTCTTGCGCAGTCCCGCCAGCTGGCCATCACCCGCCAACCAGCTCGTAGGCTCAACAAATGCATCCCCACCGATTGCTCCGCACTGTTGCACTCGGGCTCCTCGCTCTCGCCCTGCTCGGGTGCGCGGCCGACGACCCAATTTCGGCCGAAGTCACGGTGCAGGAAGCAGCAACAACCACGGTGCCGACCGCTCATGCCGCGGTCGAAGAAGACCCGCCACCTCCCGTTGACACCGTCCCGCGCCCCGCAGCGGACAAGATCATCGACCTTCGGGGCCAAGACGAGATCGAGGTTGTGATCAGAGGCAACCAGTTCGAGACACGTTTCTTCCGCGTCGACCCTGGCACCAAGATCGTGTTCGTGAACCGGGGCGTGAACCCTCACAACGTCACTCCATCTAACGATGGTGCCTTCCCGACAATCGACCAAGAGTCATTGGAGATATCGCCGCAGGCGCTTCAGCTT
>Ga0115000_10001774_pt1 | contig 18941 bp, 20 predicted proteins | sample ArcticOcean_MG_C_6_FD_89690 | JGI IMG/M metagenome (GOLD analysis project Ga0115000, IMG submission 89690) | Marine microbial communities from western Arctic Ocean - ArcticOcean_MG_CB8_128 | ecosystem: Environmental > Aquatic > Marine > Oceanic | place: Arctic Ocean: Canada Basin | collected... | reverse complement strand
TTTCTCAAACCCCTTCTGAAGGTTGGCGTGATTCCCCATACGCCGTTTGAAGTTCGGGATGGCTGGGTTGAATGGACGATTTCATGTGCTCGCGAAAAAGTGCGTGATTTGTTATCAGGATTTGATGATGAAGGCATTCCTCACCAATTGGTTTCTACACGTGGCGTAACCAATCGATTGTTAACACCTCGTCAACGTTTTGTCTTTGATACTGCCATGCAAGAAGGGTTCTATGACGTCCCACGAAGAATTTCCTTGACTGAACTAGCAGTTGTTCTTGACGTTGCTAAATCAACACTTTCTGCTCAATTACAACGGATTGAATCTTCTGTGCATCATGCCTTTGCAGATGACATACGAAGAAGGAGCCCCTAACAGGTGCGCACGAACATGTTCGCAAAGGCAATAAGGTAGACCGGCACCTCGGAGTGACATGGACAATCTACCAAACACCTGGGAAGACTGGATTTCAAACTTTACTGAATGGCAAGACCGTGTAGGTTTCGACCGCGATTGGATGGGTGACTTTGACCTCTCGATTCAATTTGATTGGGACCGCGCTGGCGATGTTATCGAATTCGGAGATTACAAAGGACGACCGAAATGGGAACGTTCGCTCCAGGTTCCACACCAGAGCATGCGTGATGCTTTGGTCAGTATGATTACTGTTCAAGGGGACACTGAGTTTGCATCTGTTGAACAACAACGCCACCTCCTCGCCTCTGCTCCAACCGATTATGACCGCTATGCAGCAGCTCGGATCATGGCTGAAGAACAACGTCATGGTTGGCAAATGGCCTACCTTTTGATGACTTACTTTGGACAACAAGGACGTCGTGAAGCACAGAAACTCCTCGAACGTAACGCTCAAGACGGTGACCGGTTACTTGGTGCATTCAATCGACCAATGCCTCACTGGCTTGATTTCTTCTGCTACACCATGTTTGTTGACCGAGACGGTAAGTTCCAACTCGGCATGCTGTCAACCTCTGCTTTCAAGCCACTCGCAGCCTCCATGGGTCCAATGCTCAAGGAAGAATCATTCCATCTCGGAACTGGTTCGAATGGACTTCGTCGAGTCATTAAGGCTGGTATCATTCCTTTGGATATGCTTCAAAGATACTTCAACAAGTGGGTTTCAACCGCTCACGATTTATTTGGTGTTGACGCCTCTTCTTCAGCACACTGGTCATACGTCTGGGGTGTTAAAGGGCGCTGGGATGAACGTAAGAAACTCGATGCAGGTCTTGAAGTTGACAAGGAAGTCCTCAATGAAGAAGCACGTGGTCATTATCACACTGAAATTGTTGGTGAAGTCGAGAAGTTGAACGGTTACCTGCCTGAAGGCAGTAAGAAATTGGTCGTACCTCACGAAAACTTCTACCGAGAAATCGGTCCATTCCGCAAGCAACGATTTACTACAGAAGGTGAATCGTTCACCGGTAATGATGAAGAATGGGATGCATACCTGCATGTAACTCTTCCAACAGCTCAGGATGAAGAAGACCTCAAAGAGTTATTCAAGCAAGAATGGGTTGCCAACAAGCCCCTTTCTGCGCGCCAAATTGCTTCAGGCATTGGTGCCAAGGCTTGAGACCTCATCTCTGATGGAGGGTTTGAATGATTCCAGTATCTCTGTTTGGGATAGATGTCGACATGTGTGAGGCGTTTTACGCTGCTCTTCCGGGATTAGTTGCAGACAGTGTTGATGATGAATCTTACGCGAATGCCCTGTTTTCAATTGAGAGTGAAGCATCACTTGACCACATCATTGTAGCGGATCAGTGGGCGAATCACGCGCCTTTTGCATGGCCTGAAGATATTAGCAATGAAGTGGAAATGACGCTTCGTACCGTGACCTATCCGGATGTATCTCTACTTGAGCATTTGTTGACGCTTGACCATGTCGATGCTGCACGCGTTTCGGTATGGATGCATTTCTCTACCAATTTATTTCCATTATACAGTGAAGCCGCATGTGCTACTCTGACTCGAATGGGAGTCTCTACACCTTACAATCCAAATGATATCGCGAGTTACGGACTTTACGTATCTCGCCTTGAAGGACTGAAACTGTATGCACCTGCTGCGGGATTGCCTGAAATTGGTTTACCTCGTTCACGTATGCTCCAACTTGGATTGGAGCGATATAAATGAAACATCTTTTGATACATCTGAAGTTACTTTTTGTTGTTGCTGTGTGGGGCTTTGGATGGCCAGCGGGTCGAGTGATTGCACAAGATATTGCACCGTTTGTCGCCTCTTGGCTTCGTTACATTATAGCCGTGGCTTTTTTCTTTGTTTACTTGCGACTCTCCAATCAGTGGATGGTGCCAACGCGTGATGAATGGAAACGAGTTGCTTTGATTGGTTTTTTTTCGACGTGCCTGTATCAAGCCTTCTTTATGGTTGGAATGAAGTATACTGCTGCAGGTGATGCATCACTTATGATCACGTTTAATCCCTTTTTCACAGCATTGTTGGCCGTCGTATTTCTCAAAGAAGCGATGCATTGGCGGCTTGGAGTTGGTATTGCTTTGGGACTCGCAGGTGTTGGAGTCTTATTCTTCTATTCTCCGAATGTCGATATTCCTTTTTTCGACCGAGCCCTTGGTGACCTGTTGATTGCATGCGCAGCATTTGCTTGGGCCTGTAACTCCATCCACATGAAGAAAGCCATGACAGAACCAGCTGCTGATTCAGGTCGTTGCCTCTCACCATTGCAATTGACTGTCTGGTCTTCGGTTGCTGGACTTTTCATGCTCACTCCAGTGGCCATTGCGGAAACTTGGGTTGTTGGGATTCCTGAGCCTTCAATGAATGGGTGGATTGCTATGGTCTTTTTAGCGGTCTTTTCGACCGTGATATCCTACGTCTGGTTCGCTGATGGAATCTTGACCATTGGAGCAGGTAAGAGTGCATTATACGTGTATCTTGTTCCCATTTTTGGTATTTACAGTGGATATTTATTACTCGATGAGAAGTTGGGTGCATCACTCGTTGTTGCGTTTTTACTGATTGTTGGTGGAGTTGTACTTGCTCAAAGTAAGCAACCGACAGTCAAGGAACTATGATGAAGTTGAACCTCTTGGCTTTACCATGGAGATTCGTTGCGTCGCTGTAATTGGTGCAGGAACAATGGGTGCAGGTATTGCACAAGTCTGCGCACAAAGCGGTTGGAAAACAAATTTGTTTGATGCATTTCCCGAAGGTCTTGAACGTGGTATGCAACGCATCGATGCTTTTTGGGACAAAGGGATTGCTCGCGGTAAAACAACTGCTGAACAAAAGGTCCAATGGTCAGCAAACTTACACGCTGTTACCGATATGGCAGAAGCGGTTGGACAAGCAGATTTGATTATTGAGGCGGTTCCAGAGATCCCAGAACTCAAGCATTCTATTTTCACCGAACTCGACCGCTTGGCTCTACCTCATGCAATTCTTGGAACCAACACTTCTTCTCTCTCAATTGCTGATATTGCAACAGCAACATCTCGCCCACAGAACGTGATTGGAATGCATTTTTTTAATCCAGTTCCAATCATGAAATTACTCGAACTGGTTCGGCATGACTCGACCAGTGATGCAACAATTGCTGCAGCACAGGCTGCTGGAAAAGCAATGGGGAAAACTACAATCCTGGTGAAGGATATTCCCGGTTTTGCAACCAGTCGTCTCGGAGTCGTTTTAGGAAATGAAGCAATTCGAATGTTGGCTGATGGTGTGGCCAGCGCTAAAGACATCGATACTGCGATGATGTTGGGTTACAAACACCCAATGGGCCCTCTTGCCTTGAGCGATTTAGTTGGACTTGATGTTCGTCGTGATATCCTCAAAAACCTGCAATCTTCGTTCAATGATGATTCGTATGCACCCCATCCACTGCTTGAAAAATTAGTTGCAGCAGGCCGTCTTGGTAAGAAATCAACTCTCGGGATTTACGATTGGTCATCAGGTGAAGCGGAAGAAACGAAGATGCCTGAATGAGTCACAGTTTTGTTCCACAATGCTTGCAATGCTTTGCGTTGTAATCATGGCCTTCCTTTGAACACTCCATGCAGGCACGTGTACTAAAATCTCCGGCTTTGATGAGTTCGGTTGAAATAATTCCAGTTGGAACAATGATGAGGCTATATCCCATCACCATGATGAACACGGCTAATCCTTTACCCAGTGCAGTCGCCGGAACAGTATCGCCGTATCCTGTGCTTGTTAAGGTGACAATTGCCCAATAGACACTTTGAGGAATCGAAGTGAAACCACTTGTGGGTCCTTCGACAAGATACATTCCTGCACCGCTGATAAAACTCAAGACGGTCACAGTAGTTAGAAATACAACAATTCTTGACCGAGATTGTAAAATTGCTGTTCCTAATATGGTCGCTTCCCCAACATACCGTGTTAATTTGAACACACGGAATACTCGTAAAAGTCGTAAGGCTCGAATGATGAGGAAACTCTGTGCACCTGGAATGAACAGGCTCAGATAAGTTGGAATAATGGCCAACAAGTCAACGACTCCAAAGAAAGAAGTTGCATAATCTACTGAATTTCGAGTAATGTAGAGGCGGAGTAAATACTCGACGGTAAACAATAACGTGAAGAACCATTCAACAAATACCAATTGAGTATGATATTTGGTGTCAAAGGACTCAACACTTTCGAGAGAAACGGCAACGATGGATGCAACGATGGAAATCATCAAGGCAACATCGAAGTATGTTCCATATTTTGTATCTGCTTCAAAAATAATTTCATGAAACTTCTCTCGTAGAGTTTTTTCCTCAGAACTGTTTTCTGGCATCTTTTTCACTCCTTCTAAAAGTGAGGTTTACGCTTTTCAATGAAAGCAGTAACGCCTTCCTTGAAAGCGGCAGTTGTTCCTGCTGCCTCGATCAAAGTCCGTTCATGTTTGAGATGAGCTTCGAAATCCTGAACCGATTGGACATCCAGTAAATGCTTCGTTGCTTCTTTGGTATGGTTACCCCATTGACTCCAACGTGCGGCAATTCCACATGCTGCATCAAGGAGATTTTCATCTTCGACCAAAGCATCGATGACGCCAACTGAAAGACATTGTTTAGCATCCCATACTTCATTTTCAAAAAAGAACCGTCGACTGACTTGGTTGCCAACCAACCGAGGTAAGAGCCACGTAGTTCCGCCATCGGGAGACAAACCCATGCCTGAATATGACGCAGCCATTTTGGCTTTTGATGAAGCAATACGAGCATCACAAGCAAGAGCCAGACCAAGTCCACCTCCAGCGCATGCCCCGTTGATTGCAGCGATACAAATGGTAGATGACTGCCGCATACGAACCAATAATGGGTGGAGAATTCCAGTTAGGTCGCGGATTAATTGAGGAGCATCTTCATCTTCAATCGACTTTGCAAACGCATGAATATCGGCACCTGCTGAAAAGAACTTCCCTTCTCCAGTGAGTATGATTGCTCGTATATTTGGATGCGTAAGCCCAGCATCGATTGCTTGAGCAATGTGCGGTAGAAACTCCCTCGAAAACGATTGAGCCGCCGAGTGTCCTGAAAATTGAATCAAGCGTATACCGCTATCGAGGTCTGTGGATGTGACTGACATACTGCTTCCTCAAAGTTTGATGTTAACATTCTTGACTTTCGTATAGAAACGAAGAGCATCTTTACTTTGTTCAATACCAATACCAGATTGTTTCCAGCCAGTGAATGCAGTTTGCGGGAAGGTAATCGGGAATTCATTAATGGATATCATTCCACTTTCCAAGTCACGAGCCATGCTGTGTGCTCGACTCAAATCATTGGTCCAAATACCGTTTAACAAACCGAACGGTGAATCGTTGGCTAATGCTAATGCTTCTGCATCTTCACTGAACGTAGTCACCGCTAAAACCGGGCCGAATAATTCCTCATTGAACAAGAGATTCTGACTGTTAACACCAGTGACAACAGTTGCTTCCATGAACGCTCCTTCGCCTTCAATAATATTACCTCCACAGACAACAGTTCCGCCCATGGTCAAACCAGCTTGTAATTTCTCCATCACTTCAGTGCGGTGGTTCTGATGAACAAGACTACCAATTCGTACGCCTTCTTCCATTCCAGGTCCGACTTTCCATTTGCCGACTTCTGCAACAACAGCCTCTACCAATTCGTGATGAATCTCTTCATGTACAATCAGTCGAGAACCGGCCCAACACATCTGTCCAGCATTCATAAAAATTCCAAAACAAATTGCTTTGGCAGCATAACGAAGGTTGGCATCCTTGAAGACAATGTTTGCACCTTTTCCGCCAAGTTCGAGGGTGACTGGAGTGAGATTCTCACTCGCTTTTGCCATAACGGTTTGTCCGGTAGGTACGCCTCCAGTGAGTACAATTCCATCCACGCCTTTGTGTCCAGCAAGAGCATCTCCAATCAGTCCGCCTGAGCCTGTAATGACTTGGATTACACCAGTAGGGAGTCCTACTTCAGCTTCCTCCATTGCCTTGGCCCATGCGATCAAGGAGAGTGGTGTCCATGAAGCAGGTTTGGCAATGACACTGCATCCAGCAGCCAAAGCAGGTGCAATTGAGCGAAGAGCAAGTTGCAGTGGGAAATTCCAAGGGATGATGTGAACAGTTACACCAAGTGGTTGGCGTAAGGTGTAGTTGAGACGATTTCCAGGGACTGGAATTGTGCTCCCTTCAATTTTATCCGAAAGTCCAGCAAAATATTCCAGTGTCCACGCACCGAAACGAATTTCTGATAATGCTTCACGAAACGTCTTACCGTTATTGTTGGATTCTAAAACGGCCAGTTCTTTTGCTTTAGCGTAGGTGGCTTGCGCCATCTTGTTGAGGATACGGCCACGTTGTGCAGGGTCCATATTCTTCCACGACGAATCATTGAAAGCAACTCGAGATGCATCAACACAACGATTGACATCGCCAAGAGTTGCCTTTGGAGTTGTGGCCATGATTTCCCCCGTAGCAGGGTTGAGAATTTCGGCTGTTCCGCCATCTTCGGCATCGCACCATTCACCAGCAATCGACATTTGTTCTGCGCTCATGTTCCACTCCAAGCGTTGTCCCCTCAAAGGCATTCGCTTGACAAGACTTGCTTTCAAAGAAGGTGAAGCAGTGGCTATGGGCGAAAAGACTCTTGAAGCGAGTTCGCTGTGCATACAGTATGGCTCGAGAGATTGGTTTGGCAGAAGCGGCTGCTCGGACCATCGCAGACCGGGCTCCACGCCTGTTGGTCATCGCTGGAGCGACCGGGACTGGGAAATCTACAGCATCGGTTCAACTCGCAGCAAACAATGGCTTCGCTCGCCTTCTTTCAACTGATGCAGTTCGTGAGATATTGCGTTCTTGCGACGAGGAAAGGACTGATTCCGCCCTTCACCGTTCCTCGTTTTCACAAGGTGATTCAGGAGAGCCAGTTATTGATTGGTTAGATACATGCCAGGCTGTTGAAGGTGGAATCATGGCGACGATTGACCGTGCTCGGCGAGAAGGTATTGACCTGTTGATTGAAGGAGTTCATATCAATCCAAGTGAACGCTTACTACGCAGTTGGCGAGAAGCAGGTGGTATTGCAATTGGCTTAGTGATGATGGTCGGTGAAGAAGACCGTCATCGTTCAATGATACATTCACGGGATGCTCATTCATTTCGACGTGCTGACCGTTATCTCGCAGCATTCCCTCGGATTCGTGCGATTCAAGAAGGTTTGATCGAACGCGCTAAAATTGCTTCTTGGCCTATTGTTGATTTATCTCGTGTCAGCAAAGATACCGATCGAATCAAGCATTTGATGGACCTTGCCTGGAATGAACATACCCAGCGTCGTTAAGCATGGGTTACATTAAATGAAATTGAAACTGTTAGCATTGCTGAACCATCTGAGACTCCCAGCTCTCCAGAGAAATGAAGTATTGTAGGGGATGTTTCATTCACTTGGATATCGATGAGTTTGATTTCTATTCCTCTCAGTTCACCATGATGGAGCATATCGTCATGGACACTTTGGAAGGCGACTTCACCAGCACTCAGAGGTTCAAGACCGCCATTAATCCACGATTGAGTTCTTGCCTCAGTGAGTTCAGGAATCGCCTCTACAACTTCGAGTGAAGTTACCAATACACCATCCGATGCAGTGTCATGGGGCATTGTCAAACCAGCGACTTTGACGCCGAAAATGGCCATCGAAAGTAAAGACATCAGTAAAACCACACCTGTGGCCAGTAACATCTGCCCGGCATCACGGTCTTCATTCGATGGAGTTGAAACTGGTAACATCATGCACCACCTCCACGATTCCAGACGTCGAGTGTAACCGTCCATGACTGTTCACCGTTCGCAAGAAGATGGTGTACTGTTACTGTTTCTCCAGCAGGTGTGCCTGTGGTGCCATAAGGTACGGAGGTTCCACTGTTTTGTGCCAGCCAACAATTTGCCTCTTTCCCAGCAGCAATTTGTTCTTGCAGCAAAAGACAGGCATTGTCAAGTTCTCCATTCTCTAACAGTTCACTCAAACGATTTTCACCTGTTACTTCCGCTTCAAGTCCTAAACCATAACGAAATGCATCATCACCAGCAATTTCCAACGCCGCATCGTGAGCAACAGAGGGAGCATCAGGGACATGAATTCGAATGAGGAACGTGGCCGACATGAAGAACAGCCAGAACAAGGTTAACATCTCGAGGATGTGTACCTGAGCCTCTTCATCATGACGCATTCAACCACCCGAGGACAACGGCGAGGGTACGAAAGTACCCGTTGATGGATTGAGTCCGGGAACTTCGGTAATTCCAATCAAATTTGGTGTGAATGCCAAGAAGTTAAACACGACCAAAGCCACAACGATCATCATTCCTGAGTGTTTGAACCCTGTTGAAAATCGACCAGTTGACATCAATCCTGCCATCGTTCCGTTTCCGACCGCTTGCATTGTCACTCCGTAATAGAAAACAGTTAAGAAAAACAAGGGGTCAATGTTACGAATCGTCATGTTTCCAATTGTTTGACCACCGCTGTCTCCACCTTCTTCACCACTCGAATTGGAACCTGCAATAGCAGGAATAAAGACAACAGCAAGTGTGACAATGACACCCAAGAAAACGAAGTATGAGGTCCAAATAACAGCAATATAAGACCCAATTGCACGTTTCCGTTCACCTTCAAGGAATTTGAGTTCTCGAGAATCGTTGGCAGCAGTGACTAAAATATCTGAAATCTTTCCACCTGCTCGGTCAGCTTCAGCAATCAAAGCGATTGCTCGCTGAACCAGTGGTGTACCTACACGGTCAGCGAATTGTTTGATGACATCACTGAATTTAATTCCCCAACTGAGTTGGTCGGACATTTTCTTGACTTCGTCATTTAGCGAGCCGTATTCGGAGGTGGCAAGGGTTTGAATCGCCACCGTCATCGCAAGTCCACCTTTCCAGTATTCTGCAAGGTCTCGAAGAAAATCTGGGAATTTTTCTTCAACTTCGTTTTTGGCATTTTCTACTCGTTCCCAATAGTAGGAGGCAGGGTAGAGGAAGAAAAAGAACATCAATCCAAAAAAGTTGAGGAAAATAAATGGTCGAATCGATTTTGGCCCCAACTCCACTTCAGGGCCGATCCAAAATGACTTGTTGTTCATGTTTGAAGGAACTCCATCATAGTAATGGACAGTCATGTCAAAATTCACCTCGGAAAGTCGCTTTCCATCTTCATTCGAAAACACGACGATTTCATATCGCTTTTCTGGTGGGATAGTGGGCATTTGAAGATTACAACCATCATTCTCAGGATTGCCATCTGTAGTCCCTGAAAACGAGTCCAGCACATCGCCATCTTGGTTCCTGATCGCTATGCTATAGTCGGTTGGGGTCTCTGCAGCAACGCTACAATTGACCCATAAGGGTTGCAGAATAATGACTCCACCTGTTTGTTCAGGGTCTACTCCTGGAACATCAAAATTCTTACCTTGTCTGATTACTGATCTCCATTCTTCATCTTCCCAAACGACGCGGTTAGGGGCATCTTGAAGAATTGCACATGACTGGTTTGCGGCATAATCTGGTTTGATTTTTGTATTGAAGTTCTCTCCCATGGAGTTGCCTTCTGAATCTGTTGCTGTGAGTCCACAGTATAAGTTTGTGAACATTGGCTCTCCATTTGCTGATGGAATGAATCCAGAGTTTGTGGCCCAGATGGCAGCAGTCCCTAAACCGAGTAAAATAGAGACAAAAAGAATCGCATAGAGTTTCGTCAAAGTAGTATCGTCCTTTGGTAAGTCGAGTTTAACCGTAATCTTCTCCTTCTTTCGTGCCATTTATCCACCTCCTTTCACATGTCTTGTTCCTTACTGCTGGTCCATACTAACACCGCATATGCGATGTGAATCATTGGTACAAATCCAAGGACGATGCCATACAGCATACCCTCGGACATCTGTGCCCCAGAGCCTGAGACCCAGAACATAATGACCAACATGACAATCAAAAACAGCGGCATAGCCACTGCTACGACGATGTAAGATTCCGCAAGAAGGGCGATGGATTCTAAGAACATCTGCATTCGAGTTCTGTTTTCACGCATGTAATGCTCTGCCCGATTCAAGAAATACAACTTCAGTTGACCACCAGCAGTGAGTGTTCCAACCATGCCCTGGAAAAATTCAGTCAGCCATACCGAAGCGGCTCGATCGACACTCATCTTCATGGCCGTAATTAAATCAAAACCAAGTAAGGTCACATCTCTGTACACCATCGCAGCATCATCTGCCACATCTCCATAAATTTCTTTATTCATGGCAAGTGATCTGAAAATCTTTGACGGTGTTGCATTTGCTGCAGACATTGCAGCGGTGTATGATGCAGCATATGGGAGATACTTCTCAATCATTGCACCACGGCGGGCTGCCTCTCGTCCCGCCCCGTTTTTGTTGTATTTGTATCCCATGAAAGGAATGAGGACGCCACCAACAACGACGAGGAGAATTTTAAAGAATTGTGGGAAAACTTGATATTCAAATCCATCACAACCATTACCCGGTTTTGTAGGGTCAATTAAATCCTGATTCCAATACTCCCACTCAAAACAGTAGTTGATTGTAGCCGGGTCTTGTATACCCTCCCAGTAAGCAATAATCCCGAATTCGGGGATGAAGAACAAAGCGATAACACCCCAGCAGACCATTGCAATCGCAATTGAGGTCATGATTGCAGTGGCCAGAAACACTTCAGGCATCATTGGCATTGATGCTTTGAGCAGACTTTTCGATAATACCTTGTCAGAGCGAGCACGCTTACGCAATATACGGCCGAGGAAACGGTTACAAATCCTTTGCCATGTAGTTAAGTCCATCGAATCACTTCCATGTATGTTTTCAACGGAGCCCATCAACACGAGCCATGATTTCAGTTGGTCGCACATAATATTCGGTGATGATTTGAGAGACTTGGTCTGCTTTTCGAATATCATTCAAAACCATCCATTCCAATATACGCTTTCGTGTACGCAGTTCACGACGCATATCATCTTGTGAATAATTGAGTTTTACCATAATCTTCTCGAGCACGTATGATTTACCGCTGAAAACAAAATCATCGGTATTCACGTCCCAGCGGAACACTTCATTGGTGATAATTTCTAAGGAATTCGGGTCAATACCGACAATTTCAACCAATTGTTTAGCACGACGAACACGTCTTCCGTTAATACGAGTCTGGATTTGTATGACGCAAGCTTCCAAAGCAGGCAGGAGGACACGAGGTATGTCAATCGGTTTGTTTTCTAACCGGTGAACGAGTGAAGGTACAGAATCGGCGTGCACTGTTGAATAAGCACAGTGGCCTGTGGCCATTGCCTGGAACAGAACGTAGGCTTCAGCACCACGAATTTCCCCGACAATAATGTATTCTGGCCGTTCACGAAGTGCTGCTTTGAGCAACTCGAATTCTCCGATCACACCCTCTGTTGATTCTCCACCGAAACCTTGTCGAGTTAAACCGGGAACCCAGTTTGGTTGAGGGATGTTGACTTCGCGAGTTGATTCAATGGAGACAATTTTCATTTGCCAAGGGATGAAGATACACATGGCGTTGAGGGTAGTCGTCTTACCTGATGCAGTTCCTCCGACGAACAGCATTGGAACTTCATTCTGGAACCCAATCCATAGATAAGCGACCATCAATGAAGACATAGTGCGGAACGCAACAATGTCAGCAGGTGAAAACGGGTCGTCTTTGAACCGTCGGATACAGAATGCTGAACCTCTTGTTGAAATTTCATGGCCGAGCTTCATAACAATTCGGGAGCCATCCATAAGCGTTGCATCCAGCAATGGAGATGCAACTGAAATGTGCTTACCACATCGCTGGGCGAGTTTGATAACATACGATTCCAAGTCATGGTCGGTATTCCAAACACATGTTGTCTCTACAGATTCGAATTTCCGATGGTATGCGAAGATAGGGACTCCAGTGCCGTCCATAGAAATATCTTCGACGTTAATGTCATTCATGAGGACATCCATTTGCCCGTAACCAATCAGGTCTCGGCGTAAATAATAGAAAATCTTGGATTTCGACTTTTTATTGATTTTCATGCTGTAGGCTTTGATGACCTTGTCCATAGCAGTGCGGATATACGCTTCTGGATTTGCATCGATTTCCTCGATGTTTGCAGTGAGGGAGCGAATAAAGATGTCGAGGATTTCATCACGTTGTTCTTGCTCTCTTTTTGTCATCGGTGGTTCGATGATTTGGTAAATAATATTGAGGGTTTGTTTGTCTCGAACAATGCGAGCAAAGGCATGCGGTGGCATGACGGGGTACTTGTCAAGCTCATCGTATTGGGCACGTTGTTTTGCCCGCTGACGCTTGCCTCCACCTTTGTTTTGTTTTTTTGCCATACGTGCACCCTCTGCCGAAGCAATTTATCACAGGCTATGGCCGACTATAACACTTGGGTGATAAGCACCCCTAAAACCGCCGCCCTGCGGCCCAAACCGATAATCCACAAATCGCCTGTTTGTCGTGAGAGATTATTCTTGGTTTTTGAAGGATTCAAGCCAAGCCAGACATGAACTACGAAACATCTCCAAATCGACATTATTATCGATCAAGTAATTCGATTCAGCGATAATTTCTTCCAAACCCCAGCCCCGTTCGCGAGTATCTCGAATTTCAAACGCTTGACGATCTCCATCTTCAGACCGTCCACGGTTTTGAATCCGAGTAAACCGTGTATCTGATGAAGCAACGACGGCCAAAGAAAAGAAGTGTTCATTCCAGCGTTGTTCAAATACAACGCGTTCAGCAGTCCCACGCATTCCTTCAATCAGAACGATAGGGTGTGATTCAAGATGTGTGTCAACCGCATCTGCTAAGCGTACTGCAAGTACATCTTCACCATGTTCGGCACGTAATTGGGCGGCTATTTCACCAAATATGCCAGGACTCTCTTTGAGTTCTAAACGACTGACTTCAGCACGAACCATATCTCCCATTGAAAGGACCGGAATCTTGTTTTCCGAAAGGACATGAGCAAATTCACCCTTGCCAGAACCTGGCATACCGCACACTGCTACGACTCGGGCCATGCTTGATGGGCGTAAGCGAATGCTCATCAAGATACCTCCAATTTCATGGTGATGGTTACCGTTCAGTTCGAAAATTCTGCATGACCCCATCGTCGGTCCATAAGTTTCCAAAGCAATCCGGAGGCAAAAATCAATCCTACGGAAATGGCAATCATTCCTTTGTAACCTTGTTCAACCATACTTTGATCATACATGGCAGCAGTAGCAGCAAGGCCACTTTCGGAAGTGCGTTCCCACCAATTGCCATACAGAGAAACATCGCCTTGAGTGAATGAAAGAAGGAACAATAGCAGCAATGGAACCACGGTTCCAATCCAAAACCAAATCATAATCGAGGCATCGAAAATAGCTCTATTTGGCCGTAATCCCATCAAGAATGCAGCTAATGCAACGATGTAAATTGAATTTGCAAACATGACGATTATACTGGTTGGCAATGCACCCCATTCATCGAGTCTCCATGCCATGAGGACAATAAAAATAAGTGAAATCCATGAAGTCGCCAGGAAATAGACCACCACTTTGGCTCGTATCAGTTGTGGAACCCGAAGGGGCAATCCATTCATGAACTCTGGTGAATCTAATATCGTCAACCATGAATAGAAATTGAAACCGAAGAACCCGAGGAATGGGGCATATGAGAGTAAATTAATTGGGATTGGTGCTTCTGCAAAATCAACGAGCCATGCCATTCCAAGAAGGACGAGAAGAGGAATAGCGTATGAAACGGTCATCTTTTTAATCGATCCTGAACGAATCAAGTCAACAAATTCCTTTGCCACAATCAATTGAATTTCACCTTTCCCAAGGAAACCTAAACGGTTGTAAATTGGTGTGAGGAGTTCAGTTCGTTCGACAACAGATACATCAAAATCGTCGATGATTAATGCGGATGAAAACAGACCAACTGCTAAACTTGCCAGCAATGCAAGTACAGCGCCTAGAAGGCTCTGTGAACTTTGAACCCCTAAGCCCCAGAGTATCGAGCTGATCTCAAATTGACCCAAGCCAATAGCAATTCCCAATGCCACAAGAAGTATCGGTCCAAAGAGAGTAAAGGGGCGGCCACGCATCCACAGTGCTGAAGCAAGGAAGGCAAGTGCAAGGCCTTGTGCAAGGGTAATAATCATTGCAATCCATGTCCATGGCAGACTGGACCATTCCAGAGGAGTCGATATACCAGCAAGTGATTCAAGTAATATTCCTACCGCCATACCAGCAACGACTGGAGAAAGAATGAGCATTACATAGAAGCATAAATCCTTGACGAAATAGGCAAAGTGAGCAACTGAGTTTGGAAGTGGTTGCAGGGCTGGTGCAGCCAAGAGGTAATTTTTGGTCCCGGAACGATGGACAATCGCATCATGCCCCATGAATGCAAAAGTACCCATACCAATACTGAACATCAATAATGGTAAATGAAGGGCGAAACGCAATTCTTGCCATGTGAACGTCTTTGATTCAAGATCGCTCACTTGAGCAGATGAATCACCTACCAAGAATTGTAAACCAATCGTTGTGATTGCCGTCACTAATGTTAACAGAAGTGGAAACAAGACCATTTGCCGTTTCTTGGCGAATTCTAGACTTTTTCTCCCCTCCTCCTTGAACATCACGCGAAACGTGGTCGAAAAAGCATCCCAACCACGCAATGGTTCATGCAACTGTTTGTCATGAGCACTGGTCCCTAATGAGTTTCCAGATTCCAGTGCCGACTGGACATCGGTAACTTCATCCCAATCTCGAGAAACTATGCTCACTCCAGACATGCTCACTCCTCCTCGGCATCCTCGTCTTTTACACCTTCATCACTGAGCCGTTCAACATCTTCGATCGAATGCCCTACGAGTCGGATAAATACGTCTTCAAGCGTTTCCTCTTTTGATTCTTTGAGACCTTTTACTGTTCCTGCTGCAAGTACTTTACCGTTGTTAATAATGGCCATCCTGTTACACATTCGTTCTGCCATTTCCAAAACGTGAGAACAAAGGAAAATAGTTCCACCATTCTTGACATGTTCAAGGAGCCATTGACGGCATTTCCTTTGATAAATTGGGTCGAGGTTTGCAAAGGGTTCATCCAGAAACAGTAATTTCGGCTTATGGATAAAAGCGGCAGCGAGCATGACTTTCTGACGTTGACCTTTTGACAAATCTTTGCACATAGTATCACGTTTCTCCTCCAATCCAAACCACTTAATCCAGTGTTCGACTTGCTGGTTAAGATTTTCTACCGTTCGTAATTTAGCTACGAATTCGAGAAACTCAACGGGTGTAAGAAATGAAGGAGGGGATTCAGATTCAGGGACAATACCAATATTGGCTTTGACTTTCTGCGGGTCGGACACAGCATCGACTCCAAGTACTTCGATTCGTCCTTTACTCGGGCGGATCTGTCCAGTGAGGAGTTTGATGAAGGTTGATTTCCCAGCACCATTTGGGCCAAACACTCCAAAAAACTCACCAGCATGAACCTCTACATTGAGTGGATGCAATGCAATGAAGTCACCGTATTTTTTAGCCATGTCTTCAGCTATGACCAGTGGAGCGAGTGATTCAACCATGGGCGTACGAAACCGTCGTGGTCTTTGAGTTCTTGGTTTCTCACTCATGAAGAGTAGAGTTTAATCGGTCGGTGAAATGATGAACCAAAACATACTGGGGGTGGTATGGTCGCCCCACAAACCGATGTCCTTTCGATTGAAGAAATCCCCGTCAATGTTCAAGTCGATTTGGGTTCAGTGGCACTGGTGACCATCAATCGTCCAGATAAGCTCAATGCATTAAATGCTGAAGTCATGGCGAGTTTGAAATCTATGGTGGCTTGGGTTGAATCGACAGATTCTGTACGTGTTGTTGTCCTCACTGGTGCTCAACCAAACCAACCACCTGAAGGAAAACGAGCCAAACCGAATGCATTTGTTGCAGGTGCGGATATAACTGAATTTATTGGTAAGCGTAGCGACGATATTCGGACTATGTTTACTGATAATGCCGTTGAAGCATTATGGAATTTGAGTAAACCAACCATTGCGATGGTCGATGGTTTTGCGCTTGGCGGTGGATGTGAAGTTGCTTGTTCTTGCGATTTACGTGTTGCAAGTGCCCGTTCGCGTTTCGGAACTCCGGAAATCAATCTTGGGTTAATCCCTGGTTATGGTGCGACTCAACGCCTCGTTCGTTTAATCGGATATGGCAAAACTATGGAGATGGTAATGACTGGAGAAATGATTGATGCTGATGAAGCGCATCGAATTGGCTTGGTAAATCATGTCTGTGAACCAGACCTCTTGCGAGAATACACCTTGGACATGGCTCGATTAATTGCGAGTAAATCTTCAAACACACTTCGGGTTGGAAAACAAACTATTCGAGCGGCACTTGACGTTGGATTGAGTGAAGGCGTGGCTATCGAAGCAGAAGCCTTTGCAAGTTTATTTGATTCCAAGGATAAAGAAATCGGCGTCCAGGCTTTCCTTAACCGTGAGACACCTCAATGGGAACACAAATGATGCTTGGTTACCAAGATTCACATTCGCTCAAGATGTTCGGATTAGCACAAGGATTTGTTGAAAATCAAAAACCAATAACAATGTCCCAGGCTATTGCAAAAATTGCAATGTCGGCGCAAGCATGAGCAACCCAAGCGATCCAAATACTTCTGTATTCCAAATACAGCCATGAGAAAACGGTCCCACCAATGAAGACTCCGAGTGATGCAATAACTGCACCTAGCGGGTCGAGAAAGAAGATCAATGCAATACTGTGATGAAGCGTAAATATGGCTGATGAGAGGAGGGCTGAACGCCATTTCCCGCCAAAGATAAGTTCGATTTTAGAGGTGATGAACCATCGAAAGACATATTCTTCGAGTACCGAATTTATGAATACCCAAAACATGATTGCTGCAGCTAATTTCCAAGGAACTGTCAAACCAACAGGGTCCAAAATTGCTTTCAAAGCCTCAGGTTGGAGCATACGTTCTCCAAGAATAAAATAAGCGAGCCAGACGACAAGCATCATGCCAAATCCGAGAATGAGTGCCATACCCAATCCCCCTTTTTCTACCGGGGACCAAGAAAAGTTCTGTTTTTCCATACGCATATGCCAAAATGCAGGTAAACCGAACATCCAAATTTTGGTGAACAGAAAAACGAACACTGCCAAAGCCCCTGCCTTCAATGCAAATCCGGTTATGACCGATATGCTCGGGGCAATAGAGACTAAGAACAGTCCGAGAATCGCAAGTGTACGTTTCTGAATGAGAATCTCTGAATTCAGGTTGAGAGTATCTGACATTTTGACTCAAACACCACTCAAGGCATCTGCTCTTCAATGTTGACACGGATTTAAGTGTCAATTCTCGATTTCATCTTTCATTTGGGCCAAAGCCAAACTGGCACTTGGCATCGGGAGAGGGAGAGTAAGAGGTGCTCCATCAAGGCCCATGAGTGGTGGGAGTGGGTTTCCATCCAAATCTAAAAACAGAGCCGGTTCAGGTTCCTTATCTACTTGGACTTTCTCAAAGCCATCATCGAGAGCAGTTCGAAGTTTCAAAACTCGAGCCTCATCGATTCGAATAAATGTGGCGCCGTAAATGTGGCCAGATTCCGGATGTTCGGGAGAATCTAAAACCGATTGTCCATGGCCTGGTGTTTGTAAAAGGGCGACTAAGTCTTCTCCTGCGTTTTGTTCCTCCCACATACGAGCGGTTGAAGCGCGAATATCAGCAAGTTGCCCTCTTCGACGTAATTCTATTTTTTGTCGTATTTCATCATGTTTGGTTCTTCGCTGTAGGATTGAGGACTCTATATCTGCATTTTCTACTGAGTCGGGGCTCACTTCAACTACGAATTCGTCAGCCACATACACCTCATCAATCTCGAGTGTAACCTCGACGATTTCTTCATTTGAATTTTCTGTTTCGCTAATTGTAGCAGCGAAGAGTTCCTCTCTTTTCGATTCAGCCGCTTCGATTTTAGCGACTTTTCGTTCACGCAAGGTTGCTCCATCAAGTTCATTTTCAGTCACGGGTTGAGGAATCTCTAATTCATTCTCTTGTTCGGCCTCTTGTGATTCAACAGTTGCCGTATTAACTCGGGCTGATTGTTGAACACTGGGGGCTTTTTTTTGCGAACCCATTCCAATCCAACCAAACGAAAAAACAAGGACGGCTGCGATACAAATCCACTTGAACTGGTCGGTTAATTCACCTGCTTTTAACAAATAAAATGCTGCTACAGAGAGAGCACATAGTCCAGTCACAGATCGTATGAATCCCATGTCCCTCACAACACTCCAATTGGTATTAACTTATCATGCTGATGGCAATTGACGTAGTAAGTCATTCAATGCTCTACTACGGTG